>Ga0209777_10000448_pt1 | contig 68919 bp, 62 predicted proteins | sample FrelakmetHBP12HB_FD_187147 | JGI IMG/M metagenome (GOLD analysis project Ga0209777, IMG submission 187147) | Freshwater lake sediment microbial communities from the University of Notre Dame, USA, for methane emissions studies -HBP12 HB (SPAdes)... | ecosystem: Environmental > Aquatic >...
ATTCCTTCAGGATGGGAATCCAGCGCTTGACGACAACGATATCGGCATATTTCATAAGGTTTCTCCTTTGGCTTATTGATACGATTATTATCGACCAAAAGAGTTACCTAATTACTGAGCATTAACAGCTGTCCCCGATTTTAATGCAACATGCTGGGCAAATATAAAACCAATACTGTCCAATTCGAACCTTGTTGTTGCTTTGTTTTTTTGCTTAGATTACTTTCCGTCATGGCAGACCGCGGTACGTCGCAATACGAGCCAAGCGCGACAATCTCTTTTTGAATACCCAGCACCTGATTGCTATTTGAATTTCCATACTCACCCCCTTAGCCCCTCCAATATGTGTTGCGTATCTAATGGAATAAAAAATTTCATTTCTAAACAATCCTTATTTTTTATGTTTAAAAAGGGGACAACGGGTCTATTTTCTGCTTTATGCCCCGAATCGCCCCCTTTTTACCGTCAGTCTCAGTGGTTCATCTCTAAAAACAATATCCTTCATTTTATTGCCACCCTTCGCTCCGCAAACCGACGTGTGAGCAGTTAAGCCTCCAGCATTTTTATCGCGGCTTGTTTCACTTGATCAATATCTGCCTGCACGGTATCCCAGAGCACATCCACGTCTACGCCGAAGTATTCATGAATGAGCTTATTTCGCATGCCGGCGATTTCCCGCCAGGGGATCTCGGGGTATTTGTCTTTTTGCGCCTTCGGTATTTTTTTTACTGCTTCACCGATCACTTCAAGGCACCGCACAACAGCATACACTGTCTTTTTATCGGATTGAAACTGTTCGAACGTTATGCCCTGAGTAAACTGCATGATATCGTCAATGGCATCAACAATATCATGCAGATAATCCCTTACGTCATGTTTATTAGACATAGCGAACTTCTTCCAGAATATGTCTGCCGATAAAAGGCTTTAATGCTTTTTTAGAGACCAAATCAACTTTCGCTCCAAGCAGTTGCTTTAAATGCTGCTCAAGGCGCATAAACCTAACAAAACCGGCCGGCCGTTTGATTTCAACCAATATATCAATGTCGCTCCCTGACTTTTGTTCACCGCGGATGCATGAACCGAAGATGCCGATTTCGAGAACGCCGTAAGTTTCAGCAAGTTCTTTTCTGTTTGTTTGCAGGATTTTTTGAATTTCCTGAAGGGTTTTCATTGCAGTCACCAATACCTTTTAAAATAAAATTGAACGCTGACGGGTTTAAATTTGTCTATCCTTCTATTTTATGCCCCTTTGGCAAAATCAGCAATCTTTATTCTCTCTTTATTCTCGACGGAAAAAGGCTCTATTTTTTCATGGATGCTGTGGCGGGTAGATTTGCTCTAGCAAGGTGTTGAAAAAGTCCATAGGGGAAGGCTGTTCAAAAATGCTCAGATGCAAGGCGTGCGAAATCATGCGAAATGAGGCGTGCTTTTTGTACGCCGCAGTGAAGCACGATAAGTGCAACGCAGTTTGTAGGGTGGGCTGTGCCCACCGATTAAAATGGTAGGCACAGCCCACCCTACAAACTAAGCCAACATATTGAGGCGCTTACCATCGATATGCATGGCAAAGTCGACCAAGGTGGTATGAAATCATAAGGGTGGATGCACCCCATCAGACATACCGGATCAGGAGCGCAATGTCGCAGCCTCTCAGCGCGGCGCGTTCACTCCCCTGCCCTGCTGCAGGCCATCTGCACGGCCATTTTAATTGCGCTCACCATGCTTGCCGGACTGCCGATTCCTTTGCCTGCAATATCATAGGCTGTTCCGTGGTCGACCGAGGTGCGTATGATGGGAAGGCCGAGGGTGACATTCACCCCCGTGTCAAAATGCAACAGCTTCAGAGGGATAAGACCCTGATCGTGGTACATGCAGACCACCACGTCATACCGGCCGCGGGCCGCATAATAAAAAAGCGTGTCGGCAGGCATCGGGCCGACGGCATCGATACCGAGCCGCAGGGCTTCAGCTACTGCAGGAGCTATCAGATATTTCTCTTCCTCACCGAATAGACCACCCTCCCCTGCATGAGGATTAAGACCTGCAACCGCAATGCGCGGCTTTTTGCCGTTTAATACCTTTTGCAGGCTCTCATGGGTTATGGTTATCGTCTTAAGGATTTTCTCTACCGTGAGCAGTTTCGGTACATCCACATACGAGCAGTGAATGGTAGCCAGCACCACCCGCAGGCTGTCGCCCGCAAGCATCATGACCACGTCTTTTGTTCCGGTCAGCTCGGCAAGCATCTCGGTATGGCCGGGATAGTTGTACCCCGCATCATGCAGCACCGCCTTGCTGATCGGCGCGGTGACAATGGCGTCGATCTTTCCGGCCTTTGCCGCCTCAACCGCATGAATAATGTACTGCGCCATCGCTGTGCCGCCTGCATGCGTGGGATGTCCGTAGCGCACACCGGAAGGATCAAGGCAGGATATTTCAAGAAGAGCTGTCGTGCCGGGGCGGCAGGCAGCAGTCTCAGACGAGATAAGCGTTTCAAAAAGACATGAAATGCCAAGCTGGGCAGCTTCCCGCTCAAGAAGGCCCCTATCGCCGAAAATGACAGGCCGGCATAGTGAAATAACATCGGCATCCTGCAGGGCCTTGACGATAACCTCCGGCCCGATGCCAGCAGGATCGCCCATGGTGATGCCGATAAGAGGAAGTTTATCAGCCATAACGACTCCAAAAAAAAGAAAACGAGGCGGCGCCCCGTCTTCGTCTTATTCAGCTTTTGTTTTCCGGCTCTCTTTTTCCATCATGCCTGAAACGCCCCAGCGGCGTTCAAGCTCCCCGTAGATTTCATCAGGCGATATATCCCACTGCCCCAGAAGCACCATTGTATGAAAAACAAGGTCTGCCGTTTCATGGATTATGCCCGCGCGATGGGCTTGACGGGATGCCTCAATCAGCTCGCCGGATTCTTCGGCGATCTTGGCATGCATCTTCTCTATGCCTTTCATGAAGAGCGATGCAACATAAGAGTCGGGGCTAAGACTTGCTTTGCGCTCCTGCATGACGCTATAGAGACTGTCCAGGATGCGGGCATCATTTTTTGTAGACTGATTTTTCATCAAAAAGCTTCTCCCCGATCTCGTCAAATGAGCTGCCGTTCCACTTGCGGTAAAAACATGAACGGTAGCCGGTATGGCATGCGGCCACAATCTGCTCGACCTTCATGAGGATGCAGTCTGCGTCGCAGTCGATAAAAACCTCCTTAACCTGCTGCGTGTGGCCGGAGGATTCTCCCTTCATCCAGTATTTCTGCCGCGAGCGGCTCCAGAAATGTGTTTTGCCGGTCTCAAGGGTGGATTTAAGTGACTCTCTATTCATGTAGGCCACCATGAGCAGCTGGCCGTTCTGCCAGTCCTGAACCACCACAGGCACCAGCCCGTTTGCATCATACTTGATCTCATCAAGAATTTCCATAGCAGTTAAACTCCAGAGAGATTAATCAATCAATATAGTGCAGGCCTATACAAGCCGAACAGGCACCCCCCGGGCATGCAGGTACTCTTTCACCTGCCGGATGGAATATGTGCGGTAGTGAAAAATAGAGGCTGCCAGCACTGCATCAGCCTCGCCCAGAACGACGCCGTCATACAGATGCTCCATGTTTCCCACACCGCCGGAAGCGATCACCGGTATGGTGACGGCCCGGGCTATGGCCTGCGTCATGGGCAGATCAAAGCCTTCCTGCGTGCCGTCGCGGTCCATGCTGGTAAGCAGTATCTCGCCGGAGCCCAGGGCTTCCATCTTGCGCGCCCAGGCAACGGCATCAATGCCGGTAGGGGTTCTGCCGCCATGTATAAAAACCTCCCACGGGCTTTGCCTGTCGCTGCCGACACGGGTCCGCTTGGCATCTACTGCCACCACGATGCACTGGCTGCCGAACTTTTCTGCAGCAGCCGTTACAAAATCCGGATTGTTGACCGCTGCGGTATTTACGGACACCTTATCGGCCCCTGCATTGAGAAGATTGCGTATGTCATCAAGATCACGAATGCCGCCGCCCACCGTCACCGGCATGAACACCTCGGCGGCCGTGCGCTCAACAACCTCCAGCATGATATTGCGGCGCTCATGGGACGCGGTGATGTCGAGGAATACCAGTTCATCAGCTCCTTCGGCGTCATAAAACATGGCATTGTCGACCGGGTCGCCGGCATCGCGCAGATTTACGAAATTGACGCCCTTGACCACGCGGCCGTCTTTCACATCCAGACAGGGAATAATGCGTTTTGCGAGCATAAAAACCGTTTTATTAGTTGAATTGGTTATATTGGTTTCATTGGTTCAACTAATCGAACTAATTTAACCAATTAAACTAATTAAACTTTTTTTGTGTTAAAGCAATGCTCTCTTTCAGATCAATCCCGCCGGTGTACAGCGCGCGGCCGATAATAATCCCCATAATGCCCGATGATTCTACGGCTAAGAGATTTTTCACATCATGGATGCCCGACATGCCGCCGGAGGCAATTACGGGAATTGAAATCGATGCTGCAAGCTTAGCCGTTTCTTCTACATTGGGGCCTGTCAGCATGCCGTCGCGGCTGATGTCGGTATAAACAATTGCATGAACGGCAGCGCTGTCGAGTTGGCGCGCAAGCTCAACAGCGCTCACGCCGGTGCTCTCGGTCCAGCCCTGCACCGCCACCATGCCGCTCTGGGCATCTATGCCGATAATGATCCGGCCGGGATACTTTTTGCAGCAGGCATCCCTGAACGCCGGGTTGCGCACCGCGGCAGTGCCAAGTATTGCATATTGCACGCCGGCATCCAGATATTCGGCAACGATCTCAATATCCCTGATACCGCCGCCCAGCTCAACCTCCATGGAAACGGATGAGCAGATCCGTTTCACCAGATCCTTGTTGCAGGGCACGCCCGACACAGCGCCGTCGAGGTCGACAATGTGCAGCCTTTTTGCGCCCATGGACTCCCAGCGCCGGGCAACTTCAACCGGGTCGCTTGAATAAATGGTGGCATCGTCCATGCGCCCCTGAGAGAGGCGGACGCACTGGCCATTTTTCAAATCAATTGCAGGGATAATGATCATGGCACGCCTTTCTCAGACTGCCGGCGTTATGCCTGAGCAGCAAATGTGGTAAAATTTTTCAGCAGCCGCAGGCCGACAGTCTGGCTCTTCTCGGGATGAAACTGGCAGGCGAACACATTGTCTTTCCAGATGCTTGAAACAAAATCAGTGCCGTAGCCGGTCGTGGTGGCAATGACTGCCAAGTCATCAGGCTCGACATAATAGGAATGCACGAAATAGAAATAGGCGCCGGTCTCAATACCGTTAAGATGCGGCGCCTGTTTTTTTACATTCAGGGCGTTCCACCCCATGTGAGGAATTTTCAAGAGCATGCCGCCTGCGTCGCGCTGCTCGGCCGGAAAGCGAACGACCCTGCCTTTGACGACATCAAGGCCGGGGCAGACACCGAACTCCTGGCTCTCGGAAAACAAAATCTGCAGCCCGAGGCAGATGCCAAGAAACGGCTTGCCGGACCTGATGGATTTCACGATGGAGGAGATGAGCCCGAGGCGGTCGAGGTTTTCAAAGCATTTCCTGAAGGCGCCGACGCCGGGCAGAACAACTGCGCGCGCAGCGTCAACAGCCTGCGCTGAAGTTATAATCTCCGCATCACATCCGGTCTTCTCAAAGGCTTTTTGAACGCTGCGCAGGTTGCCCATGCCGTAGTCGATGATGGACACGTTCATTGACTACAGAACTCCCTTGGTCGAAGGCACGCCCGCTATGCGCCCGTCAAGCTGCGTTGCCATGTCAAGCGCGCGGGCAAGGGCCTTGAAAACCGCTTCGATGATGTGATGGCTGTTCTTGCCGTAGAAAACATTAATATGCATCGTGGCCTTGCAGTTGTTGACAAGGGCCTGCAGAAACTCCTCCACCAGCTCGCTATCGAACTCTCCGACTTTGCCTTTTATAGCGGGGGAATTATAAATCAGGCATGGCCTGCCGCTGAGGTCAAGGGTGACTTCTGCCAGCGCCTCATCCATGGGAACAGATGCATGGCCGTAGCGGCATATGCCCGCTTTATCACCCAGGGCCTGCGCAATCGCCTGTCCGAGACAAATGCCGATGTCCTCCACCGTGTGGTGAAAATCAATGGCAGTATCGCCCCTGGCCTGCACGGTCAGGTTAAAGAGCCCGTGCCGGGCAAACAGCTCAAGCATATGGGTGAGAAATCCGACCGGCGTCTGCACGCTGTAGGAGCCGGTGCCGTCAATCTCAAGCTCGACCGTGATATCGGTTTCTGTTGTTTTTCGTTCTATGCGGGCTGAACGTCCCATGTGGTCTCCTGTGTCATATGTTCAAGGTTAAAGCATCATACCAGTAATAAGCTTATGTTTCAAGGCAGTTCGTCAATGGTGCAAACCGTCATGCCGCATCCATATTATTGGCCGGTCCATGCGCCAGACAGCTCCGGACCTGCTAGGCGGTTGCCGTTTCTCCATTGACGCTGAACAGGGAGAAAAAGCGGAAAAACTGGGCGACTTTTATGAACCTGCTGCCGGCATTGATCACTTCAAAAGTTTTTGTTTCCGCGATAGCCTGGCGATAGATGCCGATAATGAGGTTCACGCCCAGAGAATCCACTATTTCAACTCCGGTGGCGTCAAGCACAACACCGGTCACACCGGGGTGCTTTTTCATCTCCGCGAGCACCGCGTCGCGAAGCGCCTCGATATGGCTTGCAACAAGGTCAGTCCCAGGCTGCAGCACAAGGATTTTATCCTGAAGAATTGCGTTCATGCACTTCCCCTTCTAAAAAAATTATTCTGCTCAGTATCAAGAAAAAACCGATGGGCAGCATACAAAACAGCTGCGGGAATAAGCGAATTATTATTCATTGAACACCATTGTCACGGTGCCGCCTTCCACCATCAGGCTGTCGGCCAGCTCACGAATTGCCGGCAAGCCGCGCCTGCCAAGCTGACTTTCCGCAGTCGCCGCGGCAAGGGCCTGCTCAAGCTCAAAACCGGAGCCGCCATCAGACACCTCGATGACCAGACGCTGCGGTGTTCTGCGAATCACGACATCGACAAAGGCATTCGGATTGCGGCGATTGCCGTGCTCGACAGCGTTCAGCAGGGCCTCGCGCAGCGCAAGCAGTATGAAGTCGACATCTTTGCCCGGGGGAACTCTGCCGGCAGTCAGCATGCCTGCAGCCCAGTCGCACGCGCAGTCAACGCCGTCATAGCCCGACAGAAAAGAATAGCAGGGCTCTGCAGGCTTTTCAGGCTGCGGTATATAATAGGCCAGCAGCACCATATCGTCCTGCCGGTCTGAAACAGCATGCTTTAAAATGCGCCCGCAGAGGCCCTTTGCCGACGCGCCATTCAGCAGGGCCGGATCGACGGCAATGGCTGACTGAATCGTTTCTTTTTTAACACCGTCGGAAAACATGAAGATATAGCTTTCCGCGGGGCAGACGACCGTGCTGGCGCAGATAAGTTCATGATCCGTCAGAAGCCCGAGGCACATGCCGCCGCCTTCAAGCTCACGGCAGGAAAAATGCCCGTCTGCCGCCCGCTCATACAGCAAAGCCCCCGGATTGCCCGCCGTGGCGACATGCATGGTGCGGCGGGGGCCGTCCCAGAGCATGGCCGAAACGCATACATGCGATTTGGCATACCCGAGCTTGATAAATTCGGCATTGATCACGCGCAGGAGAGAGGCCGGGTGCTGGCATGCATCCCAGCACGACGTAAGAATCCCCAGAAAAACAGCGCTCATATAGAGGCTTGCCAGGTCATGCCCGGCAATATCGGCCAGCACAAAGCCGCAGCGGCCGGCCCGGTTGAATTTCCGGCAGCGCACGATATCACCGCCTGCATCAGGCAGGCTCTTAAAATCAAGGTCGCATGACCGGCATGTCGACTCGCACCCGGTGCCGATCAGCCTTGCATAGGCCTGCCGCAGCTGGCCGGAGAACTCAGCGCCGCGCATGGCGCTCTGATGCTGCCGCCGGTACAATGCCGACTCTATCATGCCGATGGCAGGGCCATCCAGTATCGATTCGGGAAAAATACCGTCTGCGCCCTGCTGCATGGCAAGCTGGTAGGTGTCCGGATCGTATTTTTCAGTATAAATAAAAACCAGCACATCAGGATACTGACGCCGGACCATGGCAAGCAGACCCATGGCATCGATGCCGCTGGTGTACAGATTGCTGACAATAATATCGACAGCTGCAGGATCAGCGCGCAGCAGGTCAAGCGCCTGACTGCCGGTTGAGACCTGCCGCAGGCTAAAGCCGAAATGACGCAGGGTGCGGATATTGCCCGCGGCACGCTTACTGTCCTCCTCGACAACAAGCATCCGGTACCGCGAAAAATCAAATGTCGGTCTTGCAGCCGTCTGGATGGAGCCCGGCGCTGCAGCCTCGCCGTCGGCATCCCGCGCAAGATGCTCGGAAATTATGTCTTTGAGCCTTTGAAAATCGATCGGCTTCGAGACAAAGGCTGTGCAGCCTGCTGCAAAGGCCCGATCCTTGTCCTGCTTCATACTTAAAGCTGAAAGGGCGATGATCGGCGTTGCAACTCCCATTGCCCTGATATGCCTGACGGTTTCAAATCCATCCATGCCCGGCATGAGCAGATCCATAAAAATAAGTGCGAAAACCTGCTCCTTTACTTTTTTAAGCGCTTCTCTGCCGTTCTCAGCCTGCTGGCACCGGCATGCCGAACTCTCGACTAAGGCCACGATAAGCTCGCGGTTCAGGGGATTGTCGTCGACAACGAGAATTGTTACGCTTGTGGTATCAACTGTCATAGCTTTATCTGCAGGGGCAGCCGGTTGAACAGAAAACGCACAGGGGTTTGCCATACGTTCATGCATTATAATATGCTTATACGACACACGCAACACAAAGTATGCGCTATTCCTGCGACAAAGTTCATGCACGGCGGGGCGGCATTTCATCTGGTGAAGGGTTGGTGCGAGAAGCTGCCGTCATCCGCCATCAAAAGGAATCATAATGGTGACTGCATCACCGTCATGAAGCGGGGCCGACAGATCAACGGTTGAACGAAAAGCTTTGCCGTTTACCAGTATAAGAAACGGCACTATCTCGCCGGTGAGCTGATCGCGTATCTGACGGTCAAGTGCCGCGCCGAAGCGCCGCGCGAGTTCGGCCAAAAGCTCGGCCAGGCGCGACTGGGGCGGCAGCTCGATTTCAAGCTCGCGTGAACCCAGCACCTCCTTGATGTTTGCAAACGACTGAAGAACTATTTTCACTGCAAGCAGTCCTCATCACATAGAGACTTGTCCACGGCTTTCAGCAATGACCTCGCGCTCTACGATTTTAAAACGGGCAATCTGGAAGTCTGCTCAAAGAAGCGGCACAGAGAAATCATGTCGTGTACGGGTTGAAGTCCGAAAGCAGCACCGGCCCGTGGTCATTCATCAGCTGGTTCTGCAATATCGTATTCAATGAGCTTTCGATACAGGGTCTGGCGGCCGACCCCCAGAATGCGTGCGGCTTTCGCCTTGTTCCATGCGGTCTTTTCAAGAGCCCTTCGCACATCATCTTCAGTGCAGCGCGTCAAAGGCGCCTTGGCAAGCGGTGCTTTTACCACAGGCAAAGGGGTGCACAGCTCCAATGGCAAATGCGAAACCTCAATTTCCGTGCCGCCGCAGACAACAAAGGCATGCTCCATGGCATGCTCGAGCTCACGGATATTGCCGGGCCAGCGATAGGCCAAAAATGTTTTGTAAACATCCTCTGCAATATGCATAATATTTTTGTGAAACTGCCTGTTGAAGATACCCCTGAAATGCTCGACAAGCAGAGGTATATCATCCCTGCGCTCGCGAAGGGGCGGCAGCGGTACCTCAACCACCTTGAGACGGTAATAGAGATCCTTGCGGAAGACGCCGTGTTCCACCCGGTCTATCAGATTCTGATGCGTCGCGGCGATAACGCGCACGTTGACTTTGATGGGCCGCGAATCGCCGACCCGCTCGTACTCTTTCTGCTGCAGGAACCTGAGCAGTTTCACCTGCACGTTGGGGCTCAAATCGCCGATTTCATCGAGAAAAGCAGTGCCTCCGTCAGCCATTTCGAAACGCCCGACCTTATCCTTAATAGCGCCGGTAAATGCGCCTTTCACATGCCCGAACAGCTCGCTTTCAAGAAGATTTTCCGAAAGGGCCGAGCAGTTTATTTTTACCAGGGGCTTTTCGCTGCGCGGGCCGATGGCATGCAGCGCATCGGCGACAAGCTCCTTGCCCGTGCCGCTCTCTCCGGTTACCAGCACCGAGGTCTCTGTTTCGGCCAGGGCTTCAAGCAGATTATAGATTTCCTGCATCCTTTTGCTCTTGCCGATCATGGCGCGAAAGCTGCGCCGCTCCTGAGCTGAGCCTTCAAGGTCGATGGTGCGCGTTATGTCGCGTAGCACAAGCACGGCCCCGGGCACCAGGCTGCTCGGGTCGACAAGCGGCGTGCAGCTCAGCAGAGCCGTCTGCGGCCTGCCGTCAGGGCACACCCACTCGGCAGGGTACTCTTTTATCATTGCCCCGCTTTGCAGCGTTTTTTCAGCCACATCGACCAGAAAGGGCTTCTGCGAGTTGCTGGCAACATCGGAAAATTTCTTGCCGATAATATCCCCGGGCGGCCGCTGGAAAAAATTTTCGATGGCATCGTTAGCAGCGAGTATCGTCATGCGGGAGTCTATGGCCAGAATGGCCTCATACACGCACTTGAATGTTGCCTCAAGCGTGCGGCGATATGTTTCTCGCGACTCGACCGCCTGCTTATGTCGAAGAGACTGGTCAGCCAGGCGCAACAGCATTGTCTTTGTAACGGGCTTTGGCACATAATCAAATGCGCCCATGCGGACCGCTTCTCCCGCAGTCGCAATGTCCACCGTGCCCGCAATGATGATGACCTGCGTCGGAAGACCTCGTTTTTTCACCTCCCGCAGGATATCGATTCCGGTCTGCGGGCCAAATGATAAATCCGCAAAAACCACGTCAAAGGAACTTTTCGACAGCGCCTCTGTGGCGCTGTCATAGTCGCCTGCCGCCGCCACATCATAGCCTGCCTCGACAAGAATGGCTTTAAATGTTTCACGGAGCCCAGGCTCATCGTCAATGACTAGAATCCTTCCGTTCATATTCCTCTCCCCGGCATCTGGTGGATATGGTTCCCGGCTTGAACTGCGCATCCCGCTGTGCGCAGTTGCTGTCTCATGTTATTGCAGCCCCTGCCTGCAGATCAAGCTGCCTGTTTATTGCCTGCTGCTGCGTCAGAACGGCAATGGCCGCATGCTTTCATCCGGCTAAAATCAGATCAAAGAGTCCTGCAAGGCTTCGGCATGGGCAAGCCGCACACGCAACGATGTACGGTATCAGTCACTGCGGCGCAATTGTTAAATCCGGGCTGTAACTGTGAGCAAGTTGCCGTCGGCAAGAAAGCTGCACTTAACAAAAGGCTCCTGCGTTTCAAGCGGCCTGTCGGCGATCTCTGGCAGCCCGAGATGAAACGCGCACTCACCCGGGAGAACCCGTTTCATCACGCGGCCGGATATTGTGTTCAAAAGCTCACAGGCGACATCCTGGATCATGGCCTCGGAAAGCTCGGAATCGGCAACACTGTACAGACTTTTTGAAATTTCAACCGCCGTACTCTTGGGCATGGCAAGCTGCAGCAGACCCGGCCTGGGCTCAAGCACCTGAAGCGATGCCATGACTGCATCACTGCCCACGTCATCAGAGACTTCGTCCAGATCGGTGTCAATGGCCATGAAAACCATATTCTCAATGCTCTCGGTCACAGCAGCTTTAATGGCCAGGCACAGGCTGATATCATGCTGCTCCATGGGCCGCCTCCTTCTTTTTAAACAAAGCGCCTATCGCTGCAATAAGCGCCGGAGGGGTTATGGGCTTGCTCAGCACGGCATAGGCCCCCTCGGCAACCAGCTCGACATCGGCTGCCGGATTGCTGGCGCTCGAAATGACAACCACGGGTATGTCGCAGGTTCTGGGGCTCGATTTGATCCGCTTCAGCATGTTCCTGCCGTCAAGCACCGGCATATTCAGGTCGGCAAGAATAAAATCAGCGGGCATTTCACGCAGCAGGTCAAGGGCTTCCTTGCCGTTGCCCGCTTCGCGGAAGTCCGCGCCCTGACACCCCGCTATTTCAAGACAACGCCTGATGAACATCCGGGCTGTGCTTGAATCGTCAACGATTAAAATTTTCAGCATTGCCTGCGCCTCCATTCACAAAGGCTTTCGTCCTTTGAAACTCCTCATCCACGCGAATCATAATGGCCGGAAACTGATCCTTGCGTATGCCCAGTACTTCCTTATAGCCGCTTTCAAGCTGGTAGCACATGGAATCACATCCCGTGCCGATTCCCTTCATCATGGCAATGATATCTCCGAGATGCACGGCATAAATGATTCGGTGATACTTTTCATCGGCTGCCTGCGGATGATGATGGTGCCGGATAATCTCGGGAAACGGCGATGGGAGCTTCCACATCTTGGCCATTGCGGCGCCGATAATGCAGTGATTTGTTCCGAGCCGCTCCTCCTCGGCCGCGAGATAATCGGTCAGCGCGCCACTATCTATTTTCACAATCATCTCATCTATGGAATCCTTTAAAAACTCAGACAGCACTGACTTGCCGATATCGTGCAGAATGCCGCCGGTAAATGCCTCATCGGCATTCACCTCCAGGGGGCTCATCGTCGCAACCACTTTTGCCGCTATGGCAGTCAGCAGGTTGTGCTCCCACAGCTTCCCCTGCTCGGCCTTATACCCATCGAGCGGCTTGAGCATGAGCCCGTCGGTGCAGTAGTCAAGAGCAATGCCCAGCATGACCTTATCGCCGAGGGCCGTCATCGCGCCGGCAACGGTTGTAATGGGCTCCGTGCGGAAAAGAGCGGTAGCGTTCACAATCGTGAGCACGCGGGCCGTAAGGGCGGCATCCGTTTCAATGATCCGCGCAAGCTTCTCGACAGGCTGCTCGCGGTCGCACAGAATTGTCATAATCTGCTGGGCTGTGTGCGACAGGGGCGGAACGCTTCTTATTCTGCTGATGATCTCGTCCTTAAGCGGCATATCGACCCCGGGCCGTGGTAAAAAAAAATAAAATCCCTGATCCCTGAATTGTTACTATCATCCGGCGCTGCTCATGAGACATATCTTTTTATAACGTCCATAAACTCCTGAAGCTGCACCGGCTTTGCCATAAAATGAGTGGCACCCTGCTCAAGCAGGTGCGCGATTTCCTTTGCCCTGATTGCGCCCGAAACCACGAGAATGGGCAGCCGAAAAAACCGCTTGTTTTCGCGAATAAGCCTGATCAGCTCCATGCCTTCCATTTCGGGCATCAGCATATCTGAAACGACAAACGAAATATCATCATTTGCCTGCAGCACTTCCCATGCCATTCGCCCGTTTATGGCCCGTACGACACAATGGCCCATCGACTCTACTGTTGTGCTGAATATATCCAGCGTGGCCCTGTCATCATCGGCGATCAGTATCTTTGCCATGGTGCACCAGCTATGTATCTTTCACAATTCGGTGAAAGCCTGCCTGCCTTCTGCGCAGGCAAGCGTTAAATTTCCCAGGTTCCGCGCCCTGCAGACATTATAACGACTCTGCCGGTATCAACATCCACCGCGATGCTTCTGCTTATATGGCCGCCGACATCTTCTGCCTGCACGCCCATGCCCTGCGTCCAGAGCATCTTCTTGAGCGCCAGCTCATTGCGCTTGCCGATATTGAATGTATTGTGCGGGTCAAGCACCTGAGCGCCGCCGGCCATTTTAACAATAAGACTTTTTTCATTTTGAAAGCACGATATGCGCTTCAGTGCATCGAGAAGAGCAATAAAACCCGTGTCTGCGAAGTAGCCTGGTTTTACCAGCGCCTTGGCGCGATCGATGGATGATTCAGGAAGCGCCACGTGCACCATCCCCACAGACCTCGTCCGGGGCTCAAGAAACACGACAGCCACACATGAGCCAAGCGCAAGGGTCTTAATCACGTCGCCGACCGTATTTGATACGCCAAGATCTCCGACACCAAGTATTATGGTCGACATACATTGCTTATGCTAGAAATTTTAATGCCGCACGCAAGGTTTCAAAAAACCTCCGGGCCTGTGTTTCAGATGCACCATAGCTGAGCCCGTCTGATGTTTCTCGTGGCAGGGCTATGCCGTACTGATCGTACTGTCCTTCAGCTTCTCATAGCTGACAAGAGCTTCTGCAAGCTGCTGCGGGGTGATCACGCCCATCTCAACCAGTATTTCTCCCAGCTTCGGACGCTTGTTCATTTGAATACTGAGAATAAAATCAGCCTGCTCGCGGGTAAGGAATCCAAGGGCTATTGCGATATCGCAAAACTTCAAGTCCGTGTCAACCTGACGGTTCAGTATGGCAAACATGTGGTTCATTTCAAGAAGACGGTATTGCAGCGCTATCTTCCCGACCGCCATCTGTTTCTTCATCTGGCGGTCAAGGGCCTGCAGGATATGCTCAGGGGTGGCCATCCTCTGCTTCACCAAAAATGTGCCGAAATGCATCATGTCTTCAATCTTTCAATAATTTTAGTTTTCACCACGCGCCGCAGCGCCACTTGAGCTCCGGCGACCATTTTTACAAAAAATTCTTGTGCCGTGCGCCAAGCTTCAAAAAAATACGCCCCGCTGTTTCTGCTACGCGGGCCGGAAGCAGGCGCACGAGTTCTCTCAACGCACAGGCGGTATGTCACTCAAAGAACCTCTTTTGACTTTTCGTAGGCAGTCAGAGATTCAGTCAGCTGCTGCGGGCTTAGTACCCCCATCTCGACCAGTATTTCTCCTATGGGCGTTCGCATGTTTTTTTGAACATCAAGCAGTTGATCAACCTGCTGCCGGGTGAGATAGCAGAGCTCCAGTGCGATATCGCCAAATTTTAAATTCACTTCCGACTGGCGGTTCAGTATCTCAAACACCTGATGCATTTTGAGAAGGTGGTGCTTCAGAGCTATCTTCCCGATCGGCAGTTGCCGCTCCCGCTGGCAGTCGAGGGCCTTAACGATATGCTCAGGGGCGGCCAATCCCTGGTTCACCAGAAATAAACCGAAATGAGTCATGTCTTCATCCTTTCAAAAAGGAATCACAGCAAAGATCTCAGCGCCATATGCGAAAGCAGCCTGCGCAGGTTAAGTTTATATATAACTCAATACTGTTTGAGCGATTTTGTCAAGCGGAACGAAACTTTCAACCCCGCCGCGGTCATAGGCGCTCTTGGGCATGCCAAACACTATACAGCTCTGCTCATCCTGTGCGATCGTGCGGGCGCCGGCCCTGTGCATGTGCAGCATGCCCTCGGCCCCGTCATGGCCCATGCCGGTCAGCATGACGCCGACGGCATTGGCGCCGACATGCTCGGCAACCGACAGCATCATAGTGTCAACCGACGGGCAGTGGCCGTTCACTTTCTCTCCCGCAAGGCAGTCAACATAATAAAAGCCTCCCGAGCGTTTCACTTTGAGGTGAAAATCCCCGGGGGCTATAAGGATTCTGCCGGGCATAATCCTGTCGCCGCTTTCTGCTTCTTTCACTTCCATGAGGCACTGGGTGTTCAGTCGCTCGGCAAATGCCCTGGTGAACCCCGCAGGCATGTGCTGAACAATAACAACACCGGGGGCTATGGCGGGAAAACGCTCAATGACCAGCCGGATCGCTTCCGTGCCGCCGGTGGAAGCGCCGATGGCGATCACCTTATCGGTCGACTCGGCAAGTGACCCCGGCATGCCGATGACCTGCGGCTTTTCATCGGGCCGCCTGTTTTTCCAGTACGAGACATTGGCCGTTGATGCAATCTTGACCTTGGTCCGCAGCTCCATCATCATGTCGTTCAGGCTCTGGGCGATATTGGCAGACGGCTTCGTAACGACATCAACGGCGCCGGCCTCCAGGGCTTCGATGGTGATCCGCTTTCCTTTCTGCGTCAGCGCGCTGACCATGACAACAGGCAGCGGGTACTGCGGCATAAGCCGCCGCAGGAAGTCAACGCCGTCCATTCTGGGCATTTCAACATCCAGGGTGAGCACATCCGGTCGATGTTTGATAATCATGTCGCGGGCAACATAGGGATCGGATGCAGCGCCGACAACTTCGATGCCGGGATCCTGCGCAAGCCCCTGCGACAGAATGCTGCGCACAAGCGCCGAATCGTCAACCACAAGCACACGGATCTTTCTTTTGATCATAATCGTCCAGTCAAACGCGGCTCTGCGATAGTGCTTTCAGGCCGCTGAAACCCGCATTACAGCTCCTGCTTCCGGTAAACCGCAGGCATGATATATTGAAACAGGCCATGTTCCCTGCCCAGCGATTCCGAATGCCCGATAAAAAAATACCCTCCGGGCGCCAGGAAGTCATGAAATCTTTTTATGAGCCCGGCACGCGTGGCCTGGTCAAAATAGATCATGACATTGCGGCAGAATATGACATGAAACAACTTTTTAAATGGAAACGTTTCATTCATAAGATTCAATCGGCGAAAGGTAACTTCTTTTTTGATCGAGGCCGCAACACCCCATGTATCATCCGGTTTTTTTTTAAAATACGGCTGCGCATAGGCAGGAGCGTTTCTGATGTTTTCATACGGATATACCCCGGCCACAGCCTTATTGAGCGCTTTTGCCGATATGTCGGTGGCCAGAACGCCGGCATCCCACAGGTTATATTCCCCTCGAAAATATTCCATCATCTCAATGACAATCGTATATGCTTCCTCGCCTGAAGAGCATCCGGCGCACCAGACCCTGAAATCCCTTTTCTGCTCCTGCTGGAGCCGAGCCTTCATTTCCGGAAGGACCGTGTCCCTGAAATAAACAAAATGCGCGGCTTCGCGATAAAAAAAAGTGTGATTGGTTGAAATCTGATTTATGAGCGCGTCAAGTGCCGATCCGCTTTTATCCTGCATAAGATGCTCGTAAAACTGCATAAACGAATTAAACTTGAGCTGGCGCAGCGTCTTTTGCAATCGCCCCACGACAAGAGACCGCTTGGCCTCGGTCAGGTTGATGCCGAACCGCTCATACACAAGAGTGCGTATCAGGTTGAATTCGTCATCAGAGAGCTGCATCAGTTTGAGGCCGAAATCCTCAGGCAGCCTGGCGACCTGAGCCTGTGTCTTTGTTTTTTGCGCCATACGTCCGAAGTTTCCGCCTTTCATGTCACAGGCAGTGCTATTTGTTGCTACAGTAAAAAAGGGCTTCTCACCGTGTCTGCAGCATGCAGGCAAAGGACAAACACCGGCATTAGAAATGCAAAAGCGCTAGTACTTGCCGAAATCTCTGTCATCAAGGCTGATCGTCGGATCGGGTGCACGGTTATCCGCCATCGCCCCGCCCCAGGGCACATCAGGCCTGACTGCTCCCGGTGATTGCACCTTCCTGTTTCCCGCACCCAGCATCCGCTGCCTGCCTGCCCGATCAGGCTGCGCTTCAGGCCTGGCCGGCGCAATCCTTTCGTCGACCTTAAAGGTTGCCACCAGCTGCTGCAGGACATGGGCCTGGCCCGTCAGCTCCTCTGCCGCCGACGCGCTTTCTTCGGCATGGGAGGTGTTTTGCTGCGTAACCTGGTCAACATGCCCAAGCCCCTTGGTTATCTGAGCTACGCCCTGCGCCTGCTCATTGGAGGCAGCGGCTATTTCTGCAACAAGATCGGTCACCTTCCCGGCCGCAGCAACAATCTCCTGCAGCGCATCAGCGGTCCTGCCTGCCATTGATGTGCCCTCTTCTATTTTCTTTACCGCTCCTTCGATCATCTCTTCGGTTTCTTTTGCAGCTTTCGCGCTGCGGGCGGCTAAGTTGCGAACCTCTTCGGCTACCACGGCAAACCCCTTGCCATGCCTGCCCGCCCGCGCAGCCTCAACCGCAGCGTTCAGCGCCAGCAGATTAGTCTGAAAGGCGATCTCATCAATAATTTTAATGATCTTTGATATGTTCCTGCTGGCAACACTGATGTCATGCATGGCAACGACCATATCCTGCGTCTGCAGGTCCCCTTTTTCCGCAGACAGGCGCGACTCGCCTGCAATCCTGTTTGCCAGCGTTGCGTTCTCGGAATTCTGCCTGGTCTGCGAGGCTATTTCGTTCATGGAGCTTGTTATCTCCTCAAGCGAGCTTGCCTGCTCGGTTGCGCCCTGGCTCATGGCCTGACTTGAAGCGCTCAGCTGTTCGGCCCCCGACAGAACGCTCTGCGCCGATACATTGATTTCAGCTATGATGGCAGAAAGCTTTTCCACCATCATCTTCAATGCATGCCCGAGCGTGTCCCTGTCAGACAACGCTGCTACCTGCACCGTCAGATCACCGGCCGCTATATTTTCAGCTGCCGCAGCAAGCACGCGCATGTTGCCGACCATGCTGTTCATGGAGGCGGCAAGCATGCCGATCTCGTCATTGGTTTGAACTGAAAAATTGGCAGAAAGATCGCCTCCGGCAATTTTTTTTGTAAAGGCAACCGCTTGACCTAACGGCTTCGTGACCGAACGGCTCATAAACCAGTACAGCGCCAGAGCTGCAATCGCCAGTACGATAATCAACCCGTAAAAAATCTGCCGCGCCTTGGCGCGCTCTTTTACAAGAACTTTCTCGAAGGGCACATACACATTGAGCGTCCCGAGGATGACGTTCTGTTTCAAATCGCTGTCAATGCCTCGGCGAATCGACAGATGGCATGCGGCGCAGCCCGGATGCGTCTGGCTCGTCATCGGCACGGCAACGCGCAAGAAGCCTTCTTCCTGCAGCTCAACCCGGTCCCGGCCCTGCCGTATCGCCTGGGCCGCTTTGCGTTCGAATGATGTTTGGATGCCGACAACTTCTTTTTTGCCCAGCGGCTCTATGCCGAAAATATCGGCATCGCCGATAAGGCGCACGCGCACCGTGTCGCTTCCGAAATCTTCCGTCACGGCATCGGCAAGGGATGATTTCATGCGGCTGAAGTCTTCAAGCGCCAGCTGAGCTTCTATAGTGCTCATGGCTCGAGCTTTTAAAAAAACATCATAAAATTTTCGTGTCGAAACCATAAACATTGCGATCGTGCGGTCAATGTGCTTTTGGGCATCGGCCGTAGCAGCCTCTCTCACAATAAAAGTGGTTGCATTTGCCTGCAAGAAGGAATAGCCCGTTCCGCACACACCGACTATCGCAAAAAGAATGATAATTATTTTTGTCTTCAATGACCAATTTTTCACATATCCTCCTAAAATGCGTTATTCGGAATCAGGGTTAATAAGCAATCGCTGTTGTACAGAATACAAGCTGCTCTGCAAATATCCCGGGCCGCAGGCTGCTATTTGCCATATGCACTGCCACCAGAGCGAATCTCCGTTTCGGACTCGGCATGTTCCGCCGTCGCTCCACGCCGGGGCACACCCCGCTTTGCATCAGGCGAAACCATCGCCGCTCCCATGCCGAGCATCTCCTGGCTGCTGTCGGTCGCCGACGATGGCTCGGCGCTCCGCTCCAGCATGCCGTCGTCAATAATGAACGCAGCCACCAGCTGCTGTAGCACCAAAGCCTGGCTCGATAGTTCCTCTGCCGCCGCCGCGCTTTCCTCGGCATGGGCGGTATTCTGCTGCGTCACATGGCCGACCTGGGCAATGCCCTGCGTTATCTGGCTCACGCCCTGGGCCTGCTCATTTGAGGCTGCGGCTATTTCGGCAACAAGTGCTGTCACCTTCCCGGCCGCAGCAACGATCTCATGCAGCGCCGCTGCCGTTTTGTCCGCCATCTGCGTGCCATCGCCCGCCTTCTTCACAGAGCCTTCAATAAGGTCCGCCGTCTCTCTGGCCGCCTTGGCGCTGCGGGCGGCAAGATTTCTCACTTCATCTGCAACCACGGCAAAGCCTTTGCCATACTTGCCGGCCCGGGCTGCCTCAACCGCCGCGTTCAGCGCCAGCAGATTGGTCTGAAAGGCAATCTCATCAATAACCTTGATAATCTTTGAAATATTGCGGTTTGACGCATTCATGTCGCGCATGGCCTCAACCATCCGGTTCATCTGCTCATTTCCCCGCTCGGCAAGCGCTTTTGTCTCATTTGCAAGCGTGTTTGCCTGCCTGGCATTCTCGGCATTATGCCTGGTCTGCGCGGCTATCTCATTCATGGAGCTTGATATCTCCTCAAGCGAGCTTGCCTGCTCGGTTGCGCCCTGGCTCATCGCCTGGCTGGTAGAATTCATCTCCCCGGCCCCGGCCGCCACATTGTTTGCCGACATATTAATTTCGGCCATGGTTGAGGAAAGCGTTTCAACCATATATTTCAGCGAATACCCCAGAGCATCTTTTTCCGAAAGCGGAACGACGTTCACGGTTAAATCGCCAGTTGCAATTTTTCTTGATACATCAACAAGGCCCTGCAGATTTTTCACCATTTTTCTCATAGACTCGGCAAGTACGCCGATTTCATCATGCTGGTCAATGTCGATGGTTTGATCCAGATCGCCCTCAGCCACCTTTTTTGTAAGGGCTACTGCTCTTTCAATCGGCCTGGTCACTGACCGCTTCATGAACAGGTAGAGCGCAAAGGTCGTACACAGAATAACGACGGCGAAGCAGAAAATAATCTGAAGAGATTGCGCACGCAACATAAGCATTTTTTGCTCCATGGGCACATATACATTCAGCGTTCCGAGAATACTATTCTGCCTCAGATCGCTGTCCATCCCCCTGCGCAGGGACAAATGACATTCACCGCAGCCGGGATGCAGATGGCTGGCAAACGGCACGGCAACGCGAAGATAGCCATTGTCAAGCACCTCAACGCGATCCCTGCCCTGCCTTATAGCCTGTGCCGCATCGCGCTCAAACGGTGTCTGAATCCCTATCTTTTCCTTGGATCCCAGCGGTTCAATGCCGAAAATTTCTGTATCGCCTATAAACCTGACGCGCACCGAGGAAGCCCCGAAATCGTGCGACATGGCGTCATTCACGGCCGTAATGGTGTGGCTCCAGTCCTCGAGCACCAACTGTGTGTCTACAGTGCCCATCGGCCGTACCCTGGTAAAATCATCATGAAATTTCCGTGTCGAAACCATGAACATTTCGGTCGTCCGGTCGATATACTGCTGAGCCTCGTTCTGAGTGCTCTTTGTCATCATATAGGCTGCCCCGCGAGACATCATAAATATAAAACCAAGGCCCCCGATAGATGAAACAACAATGAGGTTTATGACTATCTTCGTTTTCAACGACCAGTTCTTCATCTATCCTCCTTACCTGTGCTGCCGGAAGCACACTGCATGCAGCCGCCTGAAACTATATCTGGTTACATATTATCAAGCAATTAAAGCTCGCAGCATTTAAAATGCTAAACATGCAATCGCTATGCATGCATCGACTGACTGAATTCCACGCTTGATTTGATGGCCTCCATGTGCTCCTTGCGCACCAGATTATCAACATCCAGCAGTATCTTCACATCGTCGCCCATCTTGCCCAGCCCCTTGATGTAGCGCTGCACATTGCCTTCTGCCACCTCAGGCGGCAGCTCGATCTGGCCCTCCGGTATGTCGACAACCTCCCGCACCGTATCCACCACAAGCCCAACCGCCGAGCCGTTCACGCTCACTACCACGATGCAGGTCCGGTCGTCATACTCCCGCTCAGGCATCCTGAACCGCAAGCGCACATCCATAACCGGGATTACCTTGCCGCGCAGGTTGATCACACCCTTGACATATTCGGGCATATCCGGCACATCGGTTATCTTCTGGATACCGATAATCTCCGTGACAAAACATACTTCAATCCCGTAGTCCTCTTTTCCGACGGTAAACGTGAGATACTTGTCTTTTTGGGTATCATCATCATCATCATCATCGTAGAAATCATCCTCAATTCTCTCTTTATCTCTTTGATCTTTCATACCTAGCGCTCCTTAATTTTTTATATGGTTTGCGCAATCACCCTTCATGAACCTCGGCCTTTGCTTTTTTTATAAGGCTTCCAACGTCCAGTATCAGGCATACCTCGCCGTCACCCATAATGCAGCAGCCCGAAAGCCCTTCCACATCGCCCATATAGTCGGGCAGCCCTTTTATAACCGTCTGTATCTGACCGATTATTTCATCAACAAACAGGCACAGCTGCTCACCCTGATTGTCCACGATGACCAGAATACCCTCGTGGAGATTCTCAGTATCAGGCTGTATCGCGTGCAGCCGGTACAGCCGGGATACCTGCAGCAGCTCCTCCCGAACCTTCACCACCTCGGCGCCAGTGGGCAACACCGTAATATGCTGCTCCTGGGGCCTGAACGACTCTCTGATGGCAAGCAGCGGAATAATATACTTGGCATGTCCGACCCTGACCAGCATGCCCTCGATGATCGCAAGCGTGAGGGGAATGCGAAGCATAAAGGATGTGCCCTTGCCCGGCGTGCTTTTGATATCCACGCGTCCTTTGATCCTTTCGAGGTTTCTCCTGACGACATCCAGCCCCACGCCGCGGCCCGACACATCCGTGATCAGCTCAGCCGTTGTGAACCCGGGCTCAAATATCTGGTCGTATATATCCTCGTCTTTCATGGCATCGGGATTGCCGCGCAGAAGCCCTTTTTCAAGGGCCTTTTTAACTATTTTCTCGCGGTTCAAACCACCGCCGTCATCGGAGATAAATATGACCACATCGCCCCCGTCATGGCGCGCTTCCAGAACAATTCTCCCGGTTTCATCCTTGCCAAGGGCCTGGCGCTGTTCCGGCTTTTCCATGCCGTGGTCAATGGCGTTTCTGATGATATGTACCAGAGGATCCGAAATATGCTCAATCACGGTCTTGTCAACCTCGGTCTCCTCGCCTTTAAGCTCAAGGCGTACCTTTTTCGAAAACTTTATCGCAAGGTCATGCACAAGACGTATCATTTTACGGAATATGCTGGTAAGGGGGACCATCCTGATGGCGAGCGCCACATCCTGCAGGTCGGCGCTGATGCGCTCGAGGTGATGGCACGACTTATCAAAATTCTCAAGCTCATAGCCCTTGTTCCGCAGGTCCGGGTTATGAATGACCATCATTTGAGCAATGACCATCTCGCCCACCAGATCCATCAGCAGATCAAGCTTTTCGAGATCGACGCGAATATCGCGGCGAAAAATTTTCTGTATGCCCGTTTTATCCTGTTCGGCAAAGGCGTTCTCCGCGGCTTCGTCATGTGATGGCAGATCATCCAGAAGTATCTCATCGAAAGTTTTTCCCTGGAGTTTTAAAGCCCTGTCAACCTCGCTGGCCGAGGCGATGCCGCGGGCTATCAGAATCTCACCCAGCTTCAGCTGTTTCGACGAAATATCCAAAGCCGGGGTCATATCCCTCAGCAAATCAACCATGAGATCGCAGCCCTTGATCATGCCGCTTCCGCCATGGGACACATCAGCTACGGCGCTGCGAAGGGAATCCATCGTACGCATGATAATGGAAATGTTCTGATCGGTGGTCGCCACCGCGCCTGACTTCATGCACTCCAGAACATTTTCAATACTGTGGCTCAGGCGCTCGAGGTCGCCAAAAGCCATAAACCCGCAATTGCCCTTGAAGCTGTGTATGCTGCGAAATGCCGTATCAAGGCTCTCCTGCCTGTTGCCGGACCGGTCAAGCTCAAGCAGCGACTGCTCCACGGTTTCCAGCATCTCATCTGACTCCTGCGTGTAGTTCTGACGCATTTCGGGAGTAATGGTCATAGCAAGCGGCTGCTGGGCTTGAGGTGCAAGCTCTGAGAGGTCGGGTTCATCGAAGGCCGCTGCGGTAAGCTCTTCGGCAAAAGAATTGACCCGGCTCTCAAACCCCCTGTCATGCCCCTGGGCTTCAATGGCCTGCAGCAGGGTGCGCACAAAATCACAGGCGCGGCAGAGCACATCGGTTCTCTCAGTCGTGAGCATGATCCTGCCGTCGCGGACAACATTCAGCATGCCTTCTACTTCATGGGTCAGCCTGGCAACATTCTGCAGCTTGAGAAATCCCGCTGCGCCCTTGAGCGAGTGAAACAGGCGAAAAACGGCATTCAGCTTGTCGATATCGGCGCCGCCGCCCTCCTCGCAGGATTTGTGCAGCTCGATGAGATCGGGCTCGAGCTCATCGAGAAGTTCATGCCCGTCGGCTACAAAACCCTGAATCATTTCTCGTTCTTCAAGTTGAATCATGGGCACCTCATTGTTCGTGATGTATACACACGATATAAAGCATTAAAACCATGTGTGCGAACTCACAAGCCTGCATCAAACGACACAAGCGCGATGTTATTTATCTTCATGGAAAAAAACGGCTGTCGGAGGCTGCCTCATAACGATATGAGCCCCTGGTATGTATCTGGTTTTGGACGATTATTGGCAGGAATGCAAGACCCGTTTGTAATAAGGCATGCGCCAGGCTATTCAGATCTGCACAAAAATAGCCAGAGTGTCGGACAGCAGCACCTTCAGCTGCAGCTCTACGGCTGAATGCTATCATGCCAGGAAAGAGTCGACATGCTATGGTGAATTGTACACCAATGGTCATAGAACGCGCCTTCATTTGACCAGAGTATATCTAGCTCATCACAAGGCATAAATCAGTATTTGCCGAACTCCCGGTCATCAAGTGCAATTACCGGCTCGGGGGCCTGGTTGCCTGCTGGCGCACCACCCCAGGTTGCGGCAGCATATGCCCTGCTGCCATTGCTGGATCCGGCATTTTCTGATGCCAGCATACGCTGCCCGGCACTGCGGCTCTTACCGGCTTCAGGCCCGCTTATGGCCATACGCTCATCAACCTTGAATGTCGACACCAGCTGCTGCAGCACCATGGCCTGGCTTGAAAGTTCTTCTGCAGCAGAAGCGCTCTCTTCGGCATGGGCAGTGTTTTGCTGCGTCACATGGTCTATCTGCCCAAGCCCGGCTGTAATCTGAGATACTCCCTGAGCCTGTTCATTTGAGGCGGCCGCTATCTCGGCCACCAGATCCGTCACCTTTGACGCTGCTGCCACTATCTCCTTCAGCGCCCCGGCTGTCTTGTCTGCCATATCAGTGCCGCCCTCAACCTTACGCACCGAACCCTCGACCATGTCGGCAGTCTCTTTAGCAGCCTTCGCGCTTCGTGCAGCAAGGTTTCTCACCTCTTCGGCCACCACGGCAAAGCCCTTGCCGTACCTGCCGGCCCGCGCCGCCTCCACCGCAGCGTTCAACGCCAGCAAGTTGGTCTGAAAGGCTATTTCATCAATCACCTTGATGATTTTGGAGATGTTGCTGCTTGACTCGTTGATCTCCTTCATGGCGCTCACCATGCGCGCCATCTGCTCATTGCCCCGCTCAGCAAGCATCTTCGTCTCGACTGCAAGCCTGTTTGCCTGGGAGGCGTTTTCGGCGTTCTGCCTGGTCTGGGCGGCGATCTCGTTCATGGAGCTGGATATCTCCTCAAGCGAGCTTGCCTGCTCGGTTGCCCCCTGGCTCATGGCCTGATTGGCAGAGTTCATCTGAGCTGCCCCTGCCGCCACGTTGTCTGCCGATATATTGATTTCGGCTATCGTCTCGGAAAGCTTTTTAACCATGGTTTTCAGTGCATGCCCCAGCACATCCTTATCAGACAGGGGCTTCACCCGCACGGTGAGATCGCCCAGTGCGATTTTTTCCGCAAGCCGCACAAGCCCCTTGAGGTTGTGAACCATTCTTTTCATCGTATCGGCAAGCACGCCGATTTCATCCTTCTGCTGCACGTCTATGGAGGTATCAAGATCACCCATTGAAACATCCTCCGCCATGCGCACCGCCTTTAAAACAGGGATGCGGATGGCGCGAATGATGAAATACGCTATGAGCTGGGAGAGCAGAAGGGCCAGCAGGACTGTCGCGCCGCATGAGTTGAGGCTCAGCATGGCGAGCTTGTGATAGGTGCTGTTGCCCTCCGCATTTTTTTTAACCAGCAAATCCTTGATTCTGTCCAGCGGCATCCTGCACGCCGCGCGCTCCTGCGCCAGCAGGGCTTTCAACTCGTTTATCTTCTGCTCAGCCTTTTTCATATCTTCACCGACGGGCTGCCTAGGGGCATTTTCCTGTACCGCAAAAATGGCCGCAAGCTGCTTTTCGCACATATCGAGATACTTTTTATAATGAGCTGCAAAGTCAGCGGCCCACTGCTTTTCCTGCTCGATCGCAGCAATCGCGCTGATGGTTTCCATGTCTTTCATGGCTGACTGCCTGAGGCCGGCTAACTCTTTTTTCGACTCCCCGGGGGCGCCCTTGATGACGGCATCGTCAAGCATGTTGTAGGACCGCTCAACCGTCAGGCCGATCTCTTTTATGGCAAGGGCATTGCCAGCACGCTCGGCGCACTCCAGCTGAATAAGTCTCAGCTGCCTGATGCTGTACATCTGGTAGGCTGACGAAATTAAAAACAAAAGGATCACGCTAAGCAAACCGCAGACAAGTTTTGTGCCGAGCTTCAAATCCTTAATCTTCATATGTTTGCCTCCTGCATGTGTCGATCAGGTTTCGATGTACAGTAAAAATATTATTGCAAAACAAGACCACTGTACAGTCATATTTAACGCCCGCAGCCGTCGAATGTACCCTTGAACAACCCAGAGAGCTAAACAGCCTAAATGCATCCTTTTAAAGGATTGATCGCTTTTTTATTTGGGCGATAAATTAACCGCAACAAAAGCAGATATCTTTTCCTTATGCGCGGAGATATTTTCTAAATCTTAAAGGCTCAGTGTTACTATGTGCCCTGCCCTGGTTGCAGTAAATCTCACTTTTTCCCCTGCTTGATTTTTGCCCATTCATCCCTGAGTGTTACGGTGCGGTTAAAAAACAGATTGCCGGCGGCCGAATCAACTCCATCGACACAAAAATAGCCCAGGCGCTCAAACTGGTACAGGTCGCCCGGCTGTGCTGACGCAAGGCTCGGCTCGATGCGGCAGCCTGTCATAACCTCCATTGACTTGGGGTTAAGATAGTCCTTATAGTCCTTGCCCTCACTGTCATCGCTCGGGTCGGGCACGCTGAAAAGCTTGTCATAGAAACGCACCTGTGCCTCCACGGCATGGCTGGCCGCCACCCAGTGCAGAGTTGCCTTCACCTTGCGGCCATCGGGCGCATCGCCGCCTCTGGTAGCCGGATCATAGATGCAGTGCAGCGCAACGATATCACCCGTTGCTGCGTCCTTCTGGATGCTCTCGCACTTTATGAAATAAGCATACCGGAGACGTACCTCGCGGCCCGGGGCCAGACGGAAAAACTCCTTGGGAGGGTTTTCCATGAAATCGTCCTGCTCGATGAATATTTCGCGGGAGAAGGGCACCATGCGTGCGCCCGCGGCAGGGTCTTCGGGATTGTTGATGGCGGGCAGCTCATCGACCTGGCCTTCCGGATAATTGTCGATAATAATGCGCAGGGGACGCAGCACTGCCATAACGCGCCGCGCGCGTTTGTTAAGGTCTTCACGCAAACAGTGCTCCAGCAGTGCCATATCAACCGTGCTGTCGCGCTTTGCCACACCAATGCGGTCGCAGAACCTGCGGATGGACTCAGGCGTATAGCCCCGGCGCCGCATACCCGACAGCGTCGGCATGCGCGGATCGTCCCAGCCCGATACACGCCCCTGCTGCACAAGCTCCAGCAGCAGCCGCTTGCTCATGACCGTGTAGGTAAGATTGAGGCGCGCAAATTCGATCTGCTGCGGATGGGCAAGCTCTGCAAGCTGGTCGAGAAACCAGTCATACAGGGGCCTATGGTCTTCAAACTCAAGCGTGCAAATGGAATGCGTGATGCCTTCCATGGCGTCGGAAACGCAGTGGGCATAATCATACATGGGGTAAATGCACCAGGCATTTCCCGTCCGGTGATGATCGGCACGAAGAATGCGGTACATGATCGGGTCGCGCATATTGAAATTGGGCGAGCCCATGTCTATTTTTGCCCGCAGCGTGCGGCTGCCGTCGGAGAACTCGCCGGCGCGCATGCGGCCAAAAAAATCAAGATTCTCCTGGATACTGCGACCGCGGTACGGACTGGCAATGCCGGGCTCCGTGAGCGTCCCGCGATGCTGCCGCACCTGGTCGGGCGTCAGGTCGCAGACAAAAGCCTTGCCGAGCCTGATGAGTTCAACAGCATACTGGTACAGTTTCTCAAAATAATCCGATGCATAAAACTCGCACTCGTCCCAGTCAAACCCGAGCCAGCGCACATCCTCCCGGATGGAGTCGACATACTCCGTGTCTTCCTTGCTCGGATTGGTATCGTCAAACCGCAGGTTGCATTTACCGCTGTAGTCACGGGCAATGCCGAAATTAAGACAGATGGACTTGGCATGCCCTATATGCAGATAGCCGTTGGGTTCGGGCGGGAAACGGGTATGCACACGGCTGGCGTTTTTGCCTGTGCGCAGATCCTCATCAATGATGTCTCGTATGAAATTTGATGCAGCAGGAGCGGTGTTTTTACCTGCTGTGTCTTGTGAGCCAGTATCGGAATACGACATGATAGTTCCTCGTTATTGTTTTATCATTTGGCAAAAGCGCCCATTAAAGAAAGGTTAAAACCAGTCTTTACACATTTTATGTCTTTAAGCTTTGAAAACCTTTTCATGCGCATGCCGGTAGACATTGCGCGTATCTAAAATAAGCTGTGCGCTGGCAAGTATTTCATCATAGGGAAAACTGCTGTGATCCGTCACCACCAGCACCAGGTCATAGGATGCAATGGCTGCGGGGCTGTAGGCAATAGAGCGCAGCTTCATGTCGGGAAAATGCCGATGCGGCCCGGTTTCAGGAATAAACGGATCATAGTAGTCAACCAGCCCGCCCTGCTCGACAATAAGCTCATGAAGCGTCAGCGCCGGGCTTTCCCGCACGTCGTCGATATCTTTTTTATAGGCCATACCCAGCAGCAGGATGCGGCTGCCGCGCATGGACTTGTTATGATGGTTGAGCGCCTGGCCCACCTTCTGAACCACAAAGTAAGGCTGCAGGGTATTGATCTCGCCGGCAAGCTCGATGAAGCGGGTTGAAAAGTCATACTCCTTGGCCTTCCAGGTAAGGTAGAACGGATCGATCGGTATGCAGTGTCCTCCAAGCCCCGGACCGGGATAAAAAGCCTGAAACCCGAAAGGCTTGCTTTTTGCCGCATCGATAACCTCCCAGACATTGATGCCCATGCGGTCAAAAAGCATTTTCAGCTCATTGACCATGGCGATATTGACCGCACGATACGTGTTTTCAAGTATCTTTGATGCCTCGGCCACTTTGGGCGTCGAGACCCTGACGGTCGTTACGATTTCGCGATACAGGCAGTCGACAACTTCAAGGCAGTCCGGCGTCACACCGCTGACGATCTTGGGTATCGTTCCGGTTGAAAAATCCTTATTGCCAGGGTCTTCGCGCTCGGGGGAGTACCCGAGATAATAGTCTCTGCCAACCTTCAGGCCCGTTGCCTCCAGAATTGGCAGCATATCATCCTCAGTGGTACCAGGATAGGTAGAACTTTCAAGAACCACCACATGGCCGGGGCGCAGATATTGGGCTATGCTGCGGGTGGAATTAAGCACATAGGACAGGTCGGGGTTTCGGTGCTTGCCTAGAGGTGTCGGCACGCACACTATTATATAGTCGGCGTCGGCAAGTCGTGAAAAATCGGACGTAGCTGTAAGTTTTTTTGTTTCCAGGACATGTTTTTTTAAAAAATCGTCCTGAATATGCTTGATATAACTCTGTCCGGTTTTAAGCATTTCAACCTTATTGAGGTCAACATCAAAACCGCACACTTTAAAACCCTCTTTAAGAAACTCCCGGGCAAGGGGCAAGCCAACATAGCCAAGCCCAATTATGCCAACCACAGCCTCGCGGGCAACAACTTTACTGCACAGTTTGTTTCTCATAGCATCCCCTGAAAATAAATGAAATTTTGCATTATTATTGAATAGTGGTTTTATCACATACCGCGCCTTCTGTCATCAATACTCACAACATGATTAACAGGCAGGCAGCTCCTTGTTTAGCGTGCAAACCAGTTGACGGAAAAAAAGCGCTGTGATATTTTTATAAAAAGTTTCCTAGTCCGCCTTCGGCGGACCGATAAGGCTGAGCGTGGCTCAGCCCGCCATGTTGCGAAGGAAGCCTGAAGGTGTTGTGCGTCTTCAGGCTTTTTTATTTTTTATACGGGGCAAAAAAAAATAACGCAAGGAGGACTCAAGGATGAACATCACACGAAGGGGATTTCTTAAAATCTCCGGGGGAGCGGTGGCAGCCGGCAGCCTCGGGCTAAACCTCGCAGAGGTTAAAGCCAGTGCCGCAACAACCAAGATAACGTCGGCAAAGGAAACGACAACCGTATGCCCGTACTGTTCAGTGGGGTGCAGCATCATCGTGCACACGCAGAACGGCAAAGTGGTTAATACCGAAGGCGACCCTGATTCTCCCATCAACCAGGGCAGCCTGTGCAGCAAGGGCATGTCGGTATACCAGCTCACCCATGTCAACCCGGACCGCCTGACCAAGCCCCTCTACCGAGCTCCTAAAAGCGACAAGTGGGAAGAGAAATCATGGGAGTGGACGCTCGAAAAAATCGCCCGCACTATCAAAAAGAGCCGGGATGAAAGCTTCAAGCAGACTAATGCCAAGGGCGAAACAGTCAACCGCACCGAGGCTATTGCCTCTGTCGGCAGCGCCGCCATGGACAATGAAGAATGTTTTGTCTATCAGAAATTCCTCAGGAGTCTGGGACTTGTCTACATCGAGCACCAGGCTCGGATATGACACTCCGCAACTGTAGCGGCTCTGGCAGAGTCGTTTGGACGCGGCGCCATGACCAATCACTGGATCGATTTCCGCAACAGTGACTGTATTCTGGTAATGGGCAGCAACCCTGCCTGCAACCACCCTGTTTCTTTCAAGTGGATTCAGAAAGCAATTGACAAAGGCGGCAAGCTCGTGTGCGTCGACCCGCGATTCACGCAGACGGCTGCCAAGTCAAGCCTCTACGCCCCGCTGCGCTCGGGCTCTGACATTGCCTTCCTTGGAGGTATGATCAAATATATCCTTGAAAACAACCTTTACTTTGAAGACTATATCCGGCAGTACACAAATGCCACCTACCTTGTAAACCCCGAATTCAAGCTGCCGGGGGACAATGACGGCGTCTTCTCCGGCCTTGCGGGCACAAAAACCAGGGAAGGCTATGTGAGTGGCAAGTACGACAGGGCCACTTGGTCTTTCCAGATGAACGATGACGGTACCGCAAAAAAAGATTTAACCCTGCAGGATCCCAACTGTGCTTTCCAGCTCCTTAAAAAGCATTTCAGCCGCTACACTGTTGAGAAAGTCGTGGAGATAACCGGAACGCCCAAGGACAAGCTGCTTGCGGTCTACAAATCCTATGCCGCAACAGGCAAGCCGGACAAGGCGGGCACGATTCTCTATGCCATGGGCTGGACCCAGCATACCGTAGGAGTACAGAATATTCGAGCCATGTCCATTATCCAGCTGCTGCTCGGAAACATGGGCGTAGCAGGCGGCGGCGTGAACGCGCTGCGCGGCGAAGCAAACGTGCAGGGCTCAACCGACCACGGGCTGCTGTTTCATATTCTACCGGGTTATCTCAAGACGCCGACAGCATCCATGCCAACTCTTGCCGACTACAATGAAAAGAACACGCCGAAAACAAAAGAGCCCAAAAGCGCAAACTGGTGGGGCAATACGCCCAAGTACTCCGCAAGCCTGCTTCGCTCATTCTACGGCGCGGAGGTGCCCCTTGATGACGCATACAGCTATCTCCCCAAAATAGATGATGGCGCCAATTACTCCTGGCTGACCATTTTCGACAAGATGTACAAGGGCCAGTTCAGCGGCTTTTTTGCCTGGGGTCAAAACCCGGCATGCTCGGGCGCCAATGCCAACAAGGTGCGCCAGGCCCTTGCCAAGCTCAAGTGGATGGTAAATGTTAATCTCTTCCCCAATGAAACCGGTGACTTCTGGAAAGGTCCGGGCATGAACCCGGCAGAAATCGACACAGAGGTCTTCATGCTGCCCTGCGCAGCATCAATGGAAAAAGAAGGCAGCATATCCAATAGCGGACGCTGGATGCAGTGGCGCTATAAGGCTACCAATGCGCCCGGTGTTGCCATGCCGGATGGTGAGATAATTTCGGAACTGTTCCACAAGGTTCGCGAACTTTATCAAAAGGATGGCGGACCGGTCACCGATCCCATACTGAAGCTCACCTGGGATTACGGCAAAGCATTTGATCCCCATGCAGTTGCCAAAGAGATCAACGGGTATTTCCTTGAAGATAAAGAAATCGATGGCAAACTCTACAAGAAGGGATCACTTGTGCCGGCTTTTAAATTCCTGCAGGCCGACGGCTCGACCTCTTCGGGCTGCTGGGTATACTGCGGATCCTATACCGCCGACGGCAACAAGTCTGCAAAACGCGGCAAAGATGACCCGACCGGCATCGGCCAGTACTCCAACTGGGCATGGGCATGGCCGGTCAACAGAAGAATAATCTATAACCGTGCTTCGGTTGATCTGAGCGGCAAGCCTTATGCTCCTGACAAGCCGGTTATTTCATGGGACGGAACAGCGTGGAAAGGCGATGTGCCCGACGGCCCATGGCCGCCCCTGGCATCTGAAGCCGATGGCAAGCTGCCGTTTATCATGAAACCTGACGGCGTTGCCAGCATCTTCGGCCCCGGCCTTGCCGACGGGCCCTTTCCCGAGCACTATGAACCCCTTGAGTGCCCGATCGAAAAGAACCCCATGTCCCCGCAATTCGTCAACCCAACGGTCAAGCGCTGGGAAAAGGACGGCGTACCGGAACTGGACAAACGAGCCTCCTGCGATCCGCGCTACCCCATCGTGTGCACCACGTATCGCGTCAGCGAGCACTGGCAAACCGGCGTCATGACGCGCTGGACGCCCTGGCTTCTGGAACTGCAGCCTGAAATGTTTGTTGAGATGAGCCGCGAGCTGGCCGAGCTCAAGGGCTTCAAAAACGGCGAGCGCGTTATGGTGAAATCAGCCCGCGGCGAGGTCAATGCCGTTGCCATCGTGACGCCCCGGTTCAAGCCATTTACCATTGCAGGGCAGATCGTGCATGAAGTAGGCATACCGTGGCACTATGGCTGGCGCTATCCGAACCCTGAAAAGAAGGAACTCCGCAGCGCCAACCTGCTCACCCCGAGCATCGGCGACCCCAACACCATGATACCCGAATCAAAAGCCTTCATGGTTGATGTTATCGGCAAGGAGGTCAAATGATGAAAGAAAAAATAATGCTTGTTGACCTGTCGAAATGCACAGCCTGCCGCTCCTGCCAGGTTGCGTGCAAAAACTGGAACGGCCTGCCTGCAGTGCCGACGATAAACTCTGGCACCTACCAGAACCCTCCTGATCTGAATGCCAAAACCTATACGCTCATACGGTTTCAGGAGCTTGAGGCCCGGGACGGCGCCATGAAGTGGCTGTTTCGCAATGACAAATGTTTTCATTGCACCGATGCTGGCTGCATGAAAGCCTGCCCGGTGCCGGGCTGCATCACCAGAACCGAATCGGGGGCGGTGGTGCTGGACAGCACTAAATGCATCGGCTGCAAGTACTGCTATCATGCCTGCCCGTTCTCGGTGCCGCAGTTTGATGCTGCCACGGAGAAAATGTACAAGTGCCACTGGTGTCATGACCGCCAGGCAGAAGGCCGTATCCCGGCCTGCGCGAAAGCCTGCCCCACGGGAACAATCCAGTTTGGCGACAAGGATGCCATGCTGGCGCTTGCCAATAAGCGCGTCAAAGAGCTCGGGGGCGATGCAAGCGTCTACGGCGACAAGCACCTTGACGGCACCCATGTGGTCTATGTGCTCACGGAAAAGCCCGAAGTCTACGACAATCTGCCGGTTCATCCGAAAATTTCCCCACTTATTTTCCTCTGGAAAGATGTGCTGAAACCATTCTCGATGCTTACTTTTCTGGGTGGTTTAGGCGCCTGTGCTCTCTATTATTTGATCAAAGGCCCCAAGAGGCCCAAGTTTGAAGAAGGAGGTGAAAAGCATGAGTAGCACGGTAAAAAATTCAAGCTATGAGCTTATAGATGTGACGACACCCTTTGAGCGGCTGGTGCACTTGGCTTTTGCAGGGAGCTGCATTCTGCTGTTCATCTCGGGCTTTTCTTTGATGTTTCATTCTTTAAGCTTTATAACAAATATATTCGGGGGCCCTTACGTTACAAAGTATGTTCATAACTTTTCCGGCCTTCTGTTTGCGGTCAGCGGCCTTTTTGCAGTGGTTATCTGGTTTAAAGAAGGCGCAATTTTTAACGCTGATGATATCAAATGGTTCATGAAGGGCGGCGGCTATCTCTGGACAAAAGAAGGCATCCCCCCGCAGGGAAGATTTAATGCCGGGCAGAAGATGTATTTTGTGCTGAAAGCCGCAACCTGGGCGCTCATGTCCGTCACGGGCATCATTATGTGGTTTCCGTATTTTTTCGGCAGAGAGCTGACTATTTTCAGCTATCCGCTGCACGCCCTTGGTGTTGCAAGTCTTGCAGGCGCAGTGGTTGTTCACGGTTTTCTCGGCTCTCTTGGCAACCCCGGCACCATTCAGGCCATGATAACGGGTAAATGCACCAGAGCATGGGCAAAGCTGCAGCATGCCAAGTGGCTCAAGGAATATGACGAAAAACACGGTAAGTAAGCCGTTCTCTACTAACAAAAAGGCCTGCCTGTCTACATCCATAAGCGTTATTTTCATATGCATGAATTTCCTCTTAAAAATATAAATGGTAGTAAATTTTTAATTGACTTTTGGCATCCCCTACTGTAAAAAATAGCGCACTAAATATCCTCGAGCTGTTGCTCCTGTAACGCCATGTAATGGAGCCTCAGCCGATAGGGTGGATGCCGAAAGGCGACCGCCTCCCTGGTTTGGAAAGGGGATAGTGATTCTCTTAGCGAGCAGAGGTTTATACTGCCCTGCACGCATGTAGCATCCGAATCAGATATCTTTTTCCTCCAATCCTGTAGGAGTTGACAGCATTCACTCATCTTCCTAAGAACAAGACAGTCATACCCATGCAGCTTCCGTTGCTGCATGCAGGCTGCTGTTTCACATAGTATCAGGTCGGTACGTACACTGGTCAACAGATGAACCAGAAAGGAGAATGCATGGGAAGACAAAAGGATAAAAGCTACCAGAGCACGGTCAGCAGGCAATACAGCCAACTGATGCAGCAGTGCAAAGTCAACCTCGACAGAATGGAGCAGGAGCTCCCCCCGCCGCAGGATGATTTAAAGGAGACTCTTAAAGAACGGGGGGTAAGCCGCCGCGATTTTCTCAAATGGGCATCGCTCACCACATCAGCGCTTATGCTGCCTCCCATGTTCAAACCCCTTGTGGCGCGGGCTGCTGAAAACTTCAGCCGACTGCCTGTCGTGTGGCTGCACTTTGCTGAATGCACAGGCTGTAGCGAGGCGCTGCTGCGCTCAACCTACCCAAATGTGGATGACATCCTGCTTGACACCATTTCCCTTGAGTACCATGAAACTATCATGGCAGCAGCGGGCTACCAGGCAGAGAAATGTTTGGAAGATGCCTTGAAAGAGTTTCCCGGCAAATTCATCTGCGTTATCGAAGGCGCCATACCCATGGGCCTCAATGGACATTATCTGACCCTTGGCCCTAAAGGAAAAACCGGGCTTGAAGTAGCCAAAGAGGTAACATCTAAAGCTGCAGCAACTATCTGCATCGGCAGTTGCTCAAGCTTTGGCAATGTGCCTGCAGCCAAGCCCAACCCCACAGACTGCCTCGGTGTTGGCGATGCTCTGGGCATCAAAACCATTAATATTGCAGGCTGCCCCCCGAACCCTGTAAATTTTGTCGGAACGCTGCTGCACTACCTTATGTTCGGCGCCCTGCCCCCCTGCGATTCTCTGGGACGGCCCGTGTGGGCCTATGGTAAGCGCATTCACGACTACTGCGAGCGCAGGCCCCACTACGATGCAGGCGAATATGTTGAAGAATGGGGCGATGACGGAGCAAAGAAGGGCTGGTGCCTCTACAAAATGGGCTGCAAAGGCCCCTATACATTCGCCAATTGCGCAAAAGTGCGCTTTAACGCAGGCGTCTCCTGGCCGGTCATGGCAGGCCATGGCTGCATCGGCTGCACCGAGCCTGCCTTCTGGGACAGCATGGCGCCACTTGAAAAACCCATTGCCGAGAAAAACGTCATTGGAGGCGAAGTCACCGTGGATAAGGCAGGCGCAGCGCTTCTTGGTGTGACGCTTGCCGGCATGGCGGCTCACGGTGTCATTTCAGCTATTAAAGGCCACAAACCAGAGAACAATGGCTAGAGCCCAGCCGCTCTAGTTCAGCATAAAGGAGGCACTATATTATGTCACAGAAAATCATAGTCGATCCGATAACCAGAATTGAAGGCCATCTGCGCATCGAGGTCGAAGTCGACAACAGTAATGTCATTACCGACGCCTGGAGCTCTATTACTTTGTGGCGCGGCATCGAAACCATTCTGAAGGGTCGCGACCCGCGCGATGCAGGCCTCATGGTACAGCGCTTCTGCGGCGTGTGCACCTATTCCCACTATGAGGCAAGCATTCTGGCCTGTGAAGATGCGTTCGGCGTGCGGCCCCCGGCAAATGCGCGACTCGTGCGCAATCTCATTAATGCATCACAGTATCTCTACGATCATGTGATGCACTTCTATCATCTGCATGGCCTTGACTGGGTCGATATCGTCAGCGCCCTTTCGGCCGATCCGGCCAAAGCCGTGGCGCTTGCCCGACAGTACAGCGACAACCCCTTCAACTGTTCTGAGACCGGTTATAAAGCAGTGCAGACGCGGCTTAAAAAGTTCGTCGAGTCCGGCCGGCTTGGCCCTTTTGCAAATGCCTACTGGGGCAACCCCTCGTTTAAAATGTCGCCGGAGGCAAATCTTATCGTCGTTTCCCATTACCTCGACGCCCTTGCTGTCTCAAAGATAGGCGCCCAGATGATGGCGATTTTCGGCGGCAAAAACCCCCATCCGCAAAGCCTCGTGGTTGGCGGCGTGACCTGCGTTATGGACACGCTTGACGCAAGCCGCATCGGTGAATACAAGTTCCGGTTCAATGAAGTGCGCGACTTTGTTGAACGCGCCTACCTGCCCGACGTGCTGCTTGCAGCCTCCTTTTACAAGGACGAAGGCATAGCGGGCATCGGCTGCGGCGTTAAAAATTATCTGGCCTATGGCGGGTTCCCCCTTGATGATGGCTGGAACACCACGCTGCTGCCGCGCGGCATTGTTAAAAACGGCGATATTTCCAAAGTGCTGCCCCTTGATGAAAACAAAATCACTGAGGAAGTCACCCATGCCTGGTACAAAGGCTCTGAAGCACTCCATCCCTATGATGGCAAAACAGAGCCTGCATACACGGGCTATGACGCCAACGGCAATGTAAAAGGCAATGAAAAATACACCTGGGGCAAAGCCCCCCGCTATGACGGAGAGCCCTTTGAAGTCGGCCCCCTTGCCCGCTTCATCATCGGCTATGCCCAGGGCCACAAGGAAATAAAAGCGCTGGTTGATTCAACCCTCAAGGCAACCGGGCTTCCCGTGACCGCTCTTTTTTCAACGCTTGGAAGAACCGCGGCCCGCGCCCTTGAAACAAAGCTGATTGCCGACAATACCGAACGCTGGATAGGTGAACTCATCGAAAACATCAAGGGAGGCGACACCCGCACCTGGACCCGCTGCGATGTTCCTGACCAGGGGCAGGGACGCGGCATGACCGAAGTTCCCCGTGGCGCCCTCGGGCACTGGATCAAAATCAAGAACAAGGTTATCGAAAACTATCAGGCCGTGGTGCCATCAACCTGGAACAGCTCGCCGCGCGATAAGGCCGGCAAGCGCGGGCCCTATGAGCAGGCGCTCATCGGTACAAAGCTTGCAAATGTCGAACAACCCCTTGAGATCATTCGCACGATTCACTCGTTTGATCCGTGCATGGCCTGCGCGGTGCACATCATCGACCCGAAAACCGACAAGGTCAGAAAATTCAAGGTTCTGTAAACCTTCAACGGAAAGGAGCATGATGTGGAAAAGACTGATATAAGGTTTCCAAAGAAGGAATGGTCGGTGGCCGTACGCATAAATCACTGGTGCATGGTCTCATTCATCATGATGCTGACTATTACCGGCATTTATATTGCCAAACCGTTTACGTATCTGAGCGGCGAAACCTATTATAAGTTCCTGATGGGCAATACCCGCTTTGTGCATATACTGTTCGGCGTGGGGCTGGTGTTCATCTTTATCTGGCGCGTATACCTCATGTTCTTCTCGCGCTTCCATGCCGACTGGAAAGACTTTTTTGCCTTTACAGATATCAAAAACACCATTGCGCAGATCAAGTTCTATCTGCTGGTTTCAAACAAGCCTGCAGAGCACAAATACCTGTACGGTCCGCTTCAGTCGCTTGCCTATGGCGGACTCATGGTCATGCTGTTTGCCATGTGCCTCACGGGCATCATTCTCATGGGGCCTGCTCATAGCGCCGGGCTCACGGGATTCATTTACAAACTGGTGAAGCCGCTTGAAAACATCATGGGCGGCCTTGCCGTCGTGCGGGTTGTCCATCATATTCTCACCTGGGGTTTCATCCTGTTCGGGTTTGTGCACCTGTACATGGCCTTCTGGTATGACTGTGTATTTCAGGAAGGCACGGTGTCATCCATGATCGCGGGGCTCCTGTTTAAAAAGAAAAAACATTAAAGCAGGAACCGAAGCTTTTTATGCTGCACAGGGGGATGAATATCCCCCTTTTTCATTACAGGAGACCATGTCTGACCAGCGCCACTATCTGACCATTCTCGGCCTTGGCAATATACTGCTGCAGGATGAGGGCTTCGGTGTTTATTTCATTCGCTGGTTCGACGAGCGCTACCAATTGCCCGATAGTGTGAGGATTATCGACGGCGGCACGCTCGGCTTTGGCCTGTTTGATACTATTACAAGCTGCAAAAATCTTATCGTTATTGACGCCATAAAAACCGATGACGAGCCGGGCTCGATCTACCGCTTTACGCAGCATGAAATGGAGCTTTCGCACCCGCAGGCAACATCAGCCCATGAGGTGGAGTTTGCCGACATCCTCTGCAAGGCAGAGCTTATCGATCAGGCGCCCACTGCTGTTTTTCTTTGTATTGTGCCAGCGCAGTATGACGCCCATAACATGCAGGTTGGCATGACGCCACTTATGCATGAGCGCTTCGTCGATATGGAAAAATTTTTGCTGAAAGAACTTACGGCTCTCGATATCTACCCCGTGCGGAAGCAGTGCCATGCATGAGCTGTCGCTGGTGAACTCGCTGCTTGAAATAGTTGATGACTATGCACGGCAGGAGTCTTTCATAAAAGTCAACTGTCTGCATCTCTCAATGGGCAGTCTGTCCTGTGTTGACCGGGCGTCGCTTCAGTTTGCCTTTGAGGTGCAGGCAAAGGGCACAAAAGCCGAAGGAGCCCGTCTTGCTATTGAAGTGCTTCCGGCTATTGTTTACTGCTTTGCCTGCGGCGGGGAAACACGGCAGGATCGTTTTGAGGCTGCTTGCCCGAAATGCGGCAGCAGTCAGGTAACGCTTACGGGGGGCACAGATGAATTAAGACTGATTGATATGGATGTTGAATAAAATCTAATTTAGGTATTAAGGTATTATGGAATTGGGGAATTAAAAAATTTAAATCTAATTCCTGAATTCCTCAATACCTTAATCCCTAAATTCCTAAATCATAATTTTTCGGTTATATATGTGTATTGCATTCCCGGGTAAAATCATCTCGATAGATAATGACAATTATGCCATTCTCGATATCGGCGGCACTCAGCGCGAGGCATGCCTGGATATAATAGATGAACAGGTCGGAATCGGCGACTATGTGATCTGCCATGCCGGTTTTGCCATACACAAGGTCGATGAGCAGACCGCGCAGGAAAAGCTGGAATTCTTAAAGCATCTTATCGACAATGAAATATATTGACGAATATCGCGATCCTGAGATTGCAGGCGGGCTGCTTGCAGGCATAGAAAAACTCTCCCGGCAGCTTGCAAGGCCCGTCACGATTATGGAGGTCTGCGGCAGCCATACGCAGGCCATCGGCCGCTATGGCATTAGAAAAATGCTGCCTGACGGCATTCGCCTTATTTCAGGGCCTGGCTGCCCGGTTTGTGTCACCTCAGTGCAGGATGTCGACACTGCGCTGTGGCTTGCGGCGCAGCCGAACGTGATATTCACCACATTCGGTGACATGCTGCGCGTGCCAGGCACAGGCAGCAGGAGCCTCCAGCAGCTGCGGGCCGAAGGCGCTGATATCCGGGTTGTGGCATCGGCTGCCGATTGCATTGGCCTTGCACTTGAAAATCCCCAGCGCGAAATCATTTTTATGGGCATCGGCTTTGAAACAACCTCGCCAACGATCGCCGCAACCGTTGTAACTGTACAAAAAAAACAGTTGAAAAATTTGACTGTCTTTTCCGTGCACAAAGTCATTCCCCCTGCCATTAAAGCTCTTATTGATGATCCGGCGCTTCAGATAGACGGCTTTCTCTGCCCGGGCCATGTCAGCATCATTACCGGCGCGGATGCATACCGCTGCATCACTGATGCAGGCCTTGCTGCGGTCATTACCGGATTTGAACCTGTGGATGTGCTTGAAGGCATTTATATGCTTCTGCGCCAGCTGCAGGAAAAAGAAAAAGAGGTTGTAATACAGTACGGTAGAGGTGTAAAAAAAGAGGGTAATCACAAAGCGTTAGAGCTTCTTGAAAAAGTGTTCATACCATCGGATGCCCGGTGGCGCGGCCTTGGCGTAATACCGGGAAGCGGACTTGCATTCAGGGATTCGTTTGCAGACTTTGATGCTTTGCGGAAATTTACTGTTCCCGAGTTGGCATCCGAGGAAATAAAGGGCTGCCGCTGCGGCGATATTCTGCGCGGCATTATCGAGCCGCCTGCATGCCCTTTGTTCAGAAAAATCTGTACGCCAAACAATCCAACTGGCCCCTGCATGGTTTCATCGGAAGGCACCTGTGCCGCATATTATCGTTATCTGTGAAAAGCAAGGAATTTCAAAATGAAAATCAGCGTTGTTAAGAATGTACTTGATGCAAATAACCGCATAGCAATTGACAACCGCATGCTGTTTGATGCTAAAAAAATATATGCTATCAATCTCATGAGTTCGCCCGGTGCAGGCAAGACCACCCTTGTCGAGCGCATGATTGATGCCCTGAAAAGCAGCTACCGCATTGCGGTCATTGAAGGCGATATTCAGGACACCTGCGATGCCGAGCGCGTGGCAGCTCACGGCGTACCGGCCGTGCAGATAAATACCGGCGGCTCCTGCCATATCGATGGCAATATGGTGCGCGAGGCGCTGCAGTCGCTTAATCTTGATGAGATTGATTTTCTGATCGTAGAGAATGTCGGCAACCTTGTCTGCCCGGCAGAGTTCAGCGTCGGGGAAAATATAAAAATCATGCTGCTGAGCACGCCCGAGGGCGCTGACAAGCCGTCGAAATATCCGCTTATGTTCCATGAATCGGCTGCACTAATCATCAATAAAACCGACCTGCTGCCCTATGTTGATTTTGATATGGACAAAGCAAGGCGCGTTTCTGCGGCAATAAATTCGAAGCTTGAAATTTTTGAAGTATCCTGCAAAACCGGCCAGGGGCTTGACGGTTTTTACCAGTGGCTGAAAAGCCGGATTGAGGCATTCAGGGCAGCCGTCAAATGACCAGACGTATACGCTGTGAATTTAAGGGCATCGTGCAGGGGGTGGGATTCCGCCCTTTTATTTTTCATGCCGCAAAAAAATACGGCCTGACGGGCTTTGTTCAAAATACTATTTATGGTGTTACTGCCGAGGTTCAGGGACCCGACAGCGACGTGCAGAAATTTCTTTCCCATATCAGTAATAATTCCCCTCCACTGTCTGAAATCACGGACCTGGCATGCACTGACGTCAACACTTTTGATGAAGCCGGCTTTAGAATTCTTGAAAGCCGCAGCCGCGGCGATCTTGATGCCTGCAGCCCACCAGACAGCGCCACATGCGATGACTGTCTGCGGGAGCTTTTCGACCCCATCGACCGCCGCTTCCGCTATCCCTTTATCAACTGCACCAACTGCGGCCCGCGGCTTACCATTGTGCGTGATCTGCCCTATGACCGCGACAGAACCGCCATGTCATGCTTTCCGCTCTGCCCGGCCTGCAAAGCCGAATATGAAAATCCGGCTGACCGGCGCTTTCATGCAGAGCCCAATGCCTGCCCCATGTGCGGACCGCGGGTGCGGATGCTTGATGCTTCGGGCAAAGAATATATATGCGATGATCCTGTTGCGGAGGCAATAGCCAGGCTCAAACAGGGGCTGATCATTGCTATAAAAGGCCTTGGCGGTTTTCACCTTGCCGTTGATGCCGCAAATGATGCCGCGGTGCAGCGGCTGCGCATGCGCAAGTGCCGGGAGGAAAAGCCGCTTGCCATAATGGTTCGGGATATCACCAGCGCATGTACAGTGGCGCATGCCGATGTGAACGAGCAGCGCCTGCTCTCTTCGCCGCAGCGCCCGATAGTGCTGATTTCGAAAAACAATACAAACAAGCTGTCCTCTTTTATTGCTCCCGGCATGCAAAGGGTCGGTGTCATGCTGGCCTATACGCCGCTGCAGCACCTGCTGCTTGAAAAAGATTTCATCGCGCTTGTCATGACCAGCGCAAACCGCACCGATGAGCCCATCTGCACCGGCAATCGCAAAGCGGTAGAGCGCCTTTCGAAAATTGCGGATTGCTTTCTCGTGCATAACAGGGATATCCTTGTGCGCTGCGATGACTCCATCACCATAGTTGCCGCAGGCAAGCCGCGCATTATGAGAAGGGCCCGAGGATTCGTGCCGCGCCCTATCGTGCTTGCAAAGCCCTATCAACCAGTGCTCGCCCTGGGGCCTCACCTGAAGTCAACGGTCTGCATCATCAAGGGCAATAAGGCATTCCTGAGCCCCCATATTGGCGATATGGAAACGCCTCAGGCGCGGGATTTTTTTCATGAAAACATCAACCTCATGAAAAAAATCACTGATTGTGCTCCCGACTTTGTCGCCTGCGACCTGCATCCCGGCTACTATTCTACTGCTGTTGCCGACGGTATGCAGAATATTCGCGTCGTGAAAGTCCAACACCATCACGCACATATTGCGGCCTGCATGGCTGAAAACAGCATCTGCGGCAAAGTGCTGGGGCTTGCCATGGACGGCACAGGCTACGGTACTGACGCTACGATCTGGGGCGGTGAATTTCTGCTGGCAGATGAAAAAGATTTTTCCAGAGCCGGGCATATAAAGCCATTTATGCTGCCCGGCGGTGAGATCGCAATTCGTGAACCCTGGCGTATCGGTGCAAGCCTGCTTCGTGAATTCTTTGGCCATGCATGGCAGGAGATTGCCTGCAAGCTGTCGCTGTCCTCGCAGCTGGGACATTATGAACTTCTTGAAAAGATGCTTGCATCACAAATCAACAGCCCCACCACATCAAGCCTTGGCCGCTTGTTTGACGGCGTGTCAGCAATTCTGGGAATCTGTAAAAAAACAAGTTTCGAGGGACAGGCAGCCATGGAGCTTGAGGCTGCTGCAGACGGCTCAACCGGCGAAGTGTTTCCTTATGCTATCGAAAGCGAAGGCCCGGCCCTGCAAATGAATTTCATGCCTGCAATACGGGAGCTTACTGAACGCCGACTTGACGGCAAAAAAACGTCCTGCCTTGCACAGGTATTTCACAATACTGTAATTAAAGCACTAATCGATATGGCAGAGCGTCTCCGCAGCGCGACCGGCCTAAACCGGGCGGCTTTAAGCGGCGGCTGTTTTCAAAACAAATTACTGCTTGAAGGATGCATCACAGGGCTTGAAAAGGAGGGCTTTGAGGTATACTCACATCATCTTGTTCCCACAAATGACGGTGGGATAAGTTTCGGACAGGCGGTTATTGCTGCTGCAAAAGCGGCATCATGAAAAATGTGCTTGAAATGGTCGTGACTGTTGCGTGCCCGTACACTGCGTATCAAAATCAATGCACAATATCCGTCAACGCATTCTCGATCCGCTGAAACTGAAAAGAAAATCCAGCATCGAGCAGCCGCTTCGGCAGCACGCTCTGGCCGTCGAGCAGCACAGTTGCGCCTTCTCCAAACAGCAGTTTCACAGCAAATGCAGGTACCGGGAGAATAGCGGGCCGGTGAAGGGCTTGCGAAAGCGCCCGGGTGAGGCCCCTGTTGGTCGTCGGATGCGGGGCGGTGAGATTATAGCTGCCGCGAAATGATTCATTCTCAAGCGCCACGCAGTGCGCGCGGGCAAGGTCGCTGCTATGCACCCAGGAAAATGGCTGGCTGCCGCTGCCGATCACGCCGCCGAGTCCCAGCCTGAATATCGGCACCATCTTGCCCAGAGCACCGCCGCCACGGCCAAGTACTACGCCGAACCTGAAAACAACCGTGCGGATTCCCGCCTTCTCAGCCGTCAAGGCAGCCTGTTCCCATTGCTGCGCAAGCTGCCCGAGAAAATCATCGGCACGTGCAGCATCATCCTCTGTCCAGGGCCCCCCGGCCGGGTATATGCCCACACCGCATGCGGAAATGAAAACTTTCGGCTTTTGCGCAAGGCCGCTCATCGCAGCCACAATCTTTTCCGCTACGGGTATGCGGCTGGCATACAGCTCCTGTTTATAGCTCTCCGTCCACCGTGCAGCAATAGGCGCACCGGCAAGATTGATGACAGCTTCAGCCACTGAAAGCTTATCGCGCAACAAAGCTCCACCGCCTTTAAAATCAGCCCGTGTCAGCGGCACTGTCTCATAGTCTTTTTCCGCGAAAGCCTCCTTCAAATAAGAACCAATGAATCCAGTCGAACCACTCATGGCGATGCGCATACCCTGCCCTCCTTATCAAGGCATATCGACAAAACCATCTCTTGACTTGAACCAGGATATATGAAAAATTCAAATCATGAAACTGCATGATAAAATCCTTCTTGAACACGGCGGCGGCGGGCTTCTAACCGGCGAGCTGATCGAGCAGGTGTTTCTGCCGCGTCTGGGCAATCCGCATCTTATGCAGCTCACCGACAGCGCTCTTGTTGCCATTGGCGATCAACAGCTGTGTTTCACTACCGATTCCTATGTGGTTAGCCCCCTGTTTTTTCCGGGCGGCGATATAGGCTCCCTTGCGGTGCATGGAACTGTCAATGACCTGGCAGTCTGCGGCGCACAGCCCCTGTTCTTAAGCGCCGGCTTCATAATCGAAGAGGGATTTCCCACAGAACAGCTTGAGCGCATCGTCGACTCAATGGCGGCAGCTGCCGTACGTGCCGGGGTTCAGGTTGTAACCGGCGATACCAAAGTGGTGCCCCGCGGTGCTGCAGACGGGCTGTATATCACAACTTCAGGTATCGGCGAGTTTATGTACGGGCAGGCGCTGCTGCCGGCCGCCATCAGGCCCGGCGACGCTGTTATCGTAAACGGCCCGGTTGGTGATCATGGGGCAGCCATACTGTGCGCCCGGCAGGATCTGGGGTTTTCTTCAGCAGTGCTTTCAGACTCGGCGCCTCTTGCAAGCCTTGTACGGGATATCTTAAACGCAAGCCCTCACGTCCACTGCATGCGCGACTGCACCCGGGGCGGACTCGGGGCTGTGCTTGCTGAAATAGCGCAGCAGTCGGGCCGCGATATCTCGGTGCTGGAGCGCGACATACCGCTGCGGGAAAGTGTGCGTGGGGTCTGCGAGATCCTGGGCCTTGATCCCCTGTACCTTGCAAACGAGGGAAAGCTTTTGGTCTTCTGCGCGGCAGGCGATGCAGCGCCGGTGCTTGCCGCCATGCAGGCCAATGAGCATGGCTGTGAAGCAGCCCTCATCGGCGCGGTGCAGGAATCGGGCCGCGGGCGTGTCGTGCTCACGACACTTATCGGCGGAGAGCGTGTTATTGACCGCCCCACAGGAGAACTGGTTCCGAGAATCTGCTGATTCATTAGTTTCCCGGAAACCCTTTTTCCTTTCCTTGTCTCCACTGCGGCATTTTAACATTTGGCTTGACAGGATCTCGGCGGTCGTGTTACTAGTATTCCGTAAACACAATACATTCTTAAGAACTACATATTTACAAGACACAACGATAGCAATAATCCTCGCGCAAAGCGGGTGATGTTATGTACCCCCCCCCCCACAGGGGGCAATGATCTTTACTGTAACTGTTTGCAGAAAACCATTTGAAATTTTGCTCTTGCGCCCACTGCTCCGTAGCCCCGCCTGAGGCGGGGCAGAAATCGTGCCACGAGGGCAACCCCGACCCTGGCCGATCTTACCGTGCACAACGCCTTTTCTTTTGATGTTTATGATTTAAAAAAGCAAATACTGCGTCCTTTTAAGCAGGCAAAGCGCATAGCTTTTATCGCCAAAGGTAAAAATCAATTTGAAAGGGGAACGCCATGGATAATAAAAAAAGGGCCGCCACACTGAAGTGTTTTTTTTTCCTGCTCACAGCCGTTCTCGTACAGGCGCGGTGCGCCGATGCAGGCATTTTAACCGGATACTTCCCCATGCACCAGGGGCTTTACTGGACGTTCACCTGCCCTGAAGAAGCAGAGCCCATGAGCTGGGCCATTAACGGCGATTTCAACCTGCGCGATGCCGGCAGTGTGTTTATGATGTACCAGGGGGATGGCAGAGTGCTTTGCATGAAAGAGGACTGGGAAGGCGTGCGCGTCTATGCGGAAATCCAGGGCGAGTCGCTCTATCTGCCCGATAAGCCCTACCTGTTCTACCCGCGCGATATCCCGCCGGAGCCCGATGCAGTAGTGCAGGACAACGTCACCCTCAGGATATACACATCCCCCCAGAAAAACGAAACAGTCATGCAGACCGGGACTGAAACCCGCCATATCACCTTCATGTTCAAGGGCTCGGAGGAACTCCAGCTGGGCCAGCAGCAGTATCCCGAATGCGCCGTCATCCAGCGCACGACCCGGCGCGGACAGGATGCGCCTGTCCGGGAAACCCTGTGGCTTGCCCGGACGGTGGGCCCGGTAAAAATAGCTGTTGAGACGGCGGGCAAGGAAAAGGTCTACACGATCCTGTCCTATGCAGGCCTGGAAAAAAATCCGCAGACCTATGCCCTGACCCGGTATTTCCCGATGAAGCCCGGCCTTCGCTGGACCTACCAGGACCAGAGCGGCCAGATGCGCGTAACGGAACTGAAAATTCCCGTCAAATCCAAAATCGCCGACAATATGACGCTCATACCGTTTGAAGATTATCTGCACGACGTGCAGTTTTTTATGATGAAGGACGCAGGCCTTGCAATGCCGCAGAAATACTGGAACATCAACGGCTTTTGCCAGGCTGACCAGGACCAGGACAGGCCCATCATCATGCTGCCGGCCGAGCTGAAGACCGGAGCATTCGCCTACTCGCGGTCCTACACCCTTTCGCGCCGGTGGCCCAGCCTGAGCCAGATGGCGGTTTCGGACCTTGAGCTCGTCTTTTCAAGCGTACCCATGGGCACCGAAGATGTCACGACGCCGGCAGGCACGTTCAAGGGCTGCATTAAAATAGCCCTGGCCAACACAACCCGGGCTTATGCCGTTCAGTTCGATGTTATCCGCGCCGGCTATATATGGCTTGCGCCCGATACGGGAATAGTGAAGGAAGATCTGATCAATATGTTCAACTATGCCCTGCCTGAAAGAATGCACTTGCTTTATGACGCACGCTTATGGCAGCTGGCCAAGTTTGAGACCGTAACCCCGACCAAAATGCTTTCCTATCAGGAGGCTGAACAGGCGTCAGCCCCTCCAGCACCCGCCCCTGCGCAGGAAAGGAAACCGGTTCCGGTCAAGAAAACTACGTCCTGGGAGGACCTGACCTGGGAAAACAACAGCAAGGAAATGTTTGAAAAAGCACTCGATATGATACCCTTTTTCGTCAGGCCGCTGGCGAAAAAGAAAATAATGGACCTCATCCTGGCCAAGATAGGTGAAAAGAAAAATGTTTCCGAGGACACGGTGATGCTCAGCGTCAAAGAGTCAACCGACGAAAAGCGCACGCGGCCGATTCTTGTCGAGCTTGAAAAAATGCGCATGCAATAGCCCGGCGAGCCCTTCATGGCCGCGCCGCGATGGCATGTCATGGGCCGAGGGCAGCGCACTCAGGTAAGAGCCCTGCAGTTTAGATCATGCATGAAAAGTGATGCTCCCCGCCTACAAGGCGGGGCATCCCGGTAGATAAGATTGATTTTTTGAGACGTACCGCTTGACCCCGCTTACAAAGCGGGGCTTGCGCGGCACATTCCGGTCAAAGCACTGTTGATTTGTCATTTTGAGTCCGCCACGGCGGAAAGAATCTCGTAGTGGGCGCAAGTTTGAGACTCGTTTCCCCGCGGCGGATTCAGGATAATATTAAAAACTAAATCTTTGCTCAGTCAGAGTAGTTAAAATCATTCGCACCAGCAAGTCACTGTTATTCCGGCCTTGAGCATCCCTCCCCCGCTGAAAACCATACAAACAATCATAAATTTCCAGTGCAGCCGCTTCGCAGCATGTAGTCAACAACCACCCGCATAGCGGGCGGCTTGATTTCGCCCTGAAAGAGCGCAAATCAAAAAACACGAAGTGTTGGAGTTGCCTTCTTCAGGAAAACCATCGCCATAGGTGATGGTTTTCCTGAAGACAATAAATAAAATTTTTTTTAGTTTTTGACCTTATATGACAAAACCGGCGGTTATAAGGAAGGTATGATGCATAAAAAATTTGTCTGGAGGAAGTCATGAGACAGTATCTGTACATGTTCTGGGGTCTGGTGCTGGCAGGGATGGTTTTCCTGACGGCAGTATACCCCGAATGCCGGCAGTCCGTTGCTCAGCAGTATCCTGACCGCTGCTATTATGTGTATAACAGCAACGGCGACCGTATTTCGGCATATCGCGGTTTCAAAGCAGTGAGCATTATGCGCGCAGGAAGCGCACCTGCTGAACGCAGGTTTTGATATACGCTGCCGCAATGCTCACGGCAGGGCAATGTGCTGCGCGGCGGCGGCAGGATCCATGACCGGCGGCAGGCAGGCGCCGGCCGTGCAGATATAGGCCGCAGCCCGGCCATTGTCGGCAGCACATGACTGTACATGCGGCGCAAGCGTGTTCAACTTATCATACCCCCTGCCGCACACAGCTATTGAGGCAAAGGGGTTGAAAACCTGAACGGCTGCAACCAGTTCAGACAAGCCGCTGCCGCTGGCTATAATGACCTGCGTGCCGCCATGCCGGTTATACAAATCAGCGCACAGCAGCCCCGTATAGCCTGCCGGATATGCGCTTATGCCGCCTGCCAATGATTGGAGTATGCTGTTTGCGGCGCCTGAAAAAGCATCATTGTGCGTGATGCCCCCCAGGCGCAAAAGAACCTGTGCCGCCACGGCATTGCCCGAGGGCAGAGCGCCGTCATGGGTGTTTTTGCCCCGCACGGGCAGGTCCGTAACATCACGACCGGAAAGATACAGGCAGCCGTCCTGATCATCGCGAAACAGAGCAAGCATGTCATGGGCTATGCCTGTGGCCGCAGCAAGCCATCGAGGTTGCAGCGTTGCCTGATACAGCTCGAAAATTCCCCAGAGAACATAGGCATAGTCATCCGACGTGGCCGTGTGCCGCAGCACGCCCTCACGCAGGCTTGCGTGCAGCCGGGAATCATGAAACATGCGGGAAAGCAGAAAATGCCCGGTTTTTTCGGCGGCGGCAATATAGCCGGAATTGCGCATAAGACGGCCCGCCGTGGACAGAGCAGCAAGCATAAGGCCGTTGACCGAGGCAAGCATCTTGTCGTCTTTGAGCGGCGGCACGCGCTTTTCACGGTACTGAAGCAGCACGGGAAAGCACCGTGCGGCAAAAGCCATATCATCAGCCGATTGGCTCCCGCACAGCAGGTTGGGGATACTTTTACCTTCAAAATTGCCCTGCGGGGTAATGTCAAACAGCAAGCAGAAACGGCTGCCGTCCTCTGCGCCTAAAACCTTCTTGATCTCGGTCGGCGTGAACACATAATACCTGCCCTCCTCGCCCTGGCTGTCGGCGTCCTGTGCCGTATAAAAGCCGCCGCCGCCGTCCAGCATCTCCCGGAAAGCATAATCCAAAATGCGGCCGGCAGTGACAAAAAAGGCCTCATCAATGGCAGCCCCGGCCTCGCAGCAGGCTATGGCGAGCATTGCATTGTCATACATCATTTTTTCAAAATGCGGCACAAGCCACCGCTCATCGGTTGAGTACCGGCAAAAGCCGCCTCCGATATGGTCCCAGATGCCGCCGCGCTGCATGGCCCGGAGTGTGGCTGCGGCCATATCAGCTGCCTGCCGGTTTTTGTACAGCAAGTAATACCGGATCAGAAACAGAAGGGTATGGGCCGAGGGAAATTTGGGCGCGCTGCCAAAGCCGCCGTTTTTTTTATCAAAAGCCGCATCGAGCTGCTGAAAGGCTCTGTGAGAAGCGTTTTCATCAAGGGGCGCCGGCTGCTGTGCTGTAATTTCTGAAAGGTGCCGCATTATATCATCTGATGACGAAAGTAGCCGCTGCCTGTCCGTGCGCCACAGACCTGCAAGCGCGCTAAGAATTGTCATGAAGCCGCGCATGCCGTAGCGGTCGTTTTTGGGAAAATAGGTGCCCGCAAAAAACGGCTTTTTATCGGGCGTAAGAAAGCAGGAAAGGGGCCATCCGCCCTGCCCTGTCAAGGCCGTGCAGGCGCTCATGTAAAAGTGGTCGATGTCGGGCCGCTCCTCGCGGTCGACCTTGATGCTCACGAAGCTGCGGTTAAGCACATCTGCCACTTCAGCGTCCTCAAAGCATTCGCGCTCCATCACGTGGCACCAGTGGCAGGTCGAATACCCGATGCTTAAAAAAACCGGCGCATCCCGCCTCTGCGCCTCGGCAAATGCCTCGTCACCCCACGAGTACCAGTTTACCGGATTATGTGCATGCTGCAGCAGATACGGCGATTTTTCATGTATGAGTTTATTGGTATATTCGGCCATGTGGCAACCTCTGCAGAAAAGGGCTCTGTACAGTCCGGTGAGCCTAAGCAGTGTACGGGGTTGCACCCCTTGTGCCGTGGTTTCTGAATCACTCCGAGGTGCACAGTACGGTACAGGAAAAAATTCAGCATTTGCTGAAAAAAAAACCGGGCCGTATCAGCTTATCAGCAGGCGCTACACTGCACGGGTTGTGCTGTTCCGTCTAACTGCTGCCGGAACAGCTCGATGAGCCTGCGGTGTGATTCAAACGCTATGGGAGGAAGGCTGTCGAAGCTGTAGTACCGGAGCTCCTGCATGTCGTCGCCGGCTGTCGGCTCGCCCCGAACCGTCTCTATGCGATAGCCGAAAATAATAACGCCGCCGTAATAGATGCTGTTCTGATAGAAGCAGCCGATGAAATGGCCCCTCTCGGCATCAAGGCCGGTTTCTTCCCGAAGCTCCCGGAGGGCTGCCTGCTCCATCGTCTCGTTCACCTCAACAAAGCCGCCCGGCAGGCACCACTGCCCCAGCGCGGGTTCAACTGACCGCTTCCCGAGAAGCAGCTGTCCGCAGCCGTTTACCACAAGTGCCGTTGCTGCAGGCAGCGGGTTCTGATAGTAGACCTCACCGCAGCTCGTGCACACCAGGCGCATGCGGCCATCGGCCTCACGACGTTCAAAAGGACCGGCGCAGTAGGGGCAGTATGTGAGCTCTTTGCGAGACATAAACTAAAAATATGTTTGATTGTTTTGTTTGGTTCGATTGGTTCTGTTGGTTTTGTTAGTTTGATTAGTTCAATTAGTTTTGTTGGCTGTTTACTCTTGCAGCATCTTCAGTTACTTCCAGACTGAGTCAACTAACTGATTAACTGATTTAACAAATTAAACCAAGTCAACTAATCTAACTAATTGAACTAATTCAACCAATCCAACCGCCTTTACAATTCTTTTCTTATATACTCGACCGCGTTGCGGAAAAGCGCAACGCCCATGCCCTCTTCGGGCAGCTGCTCGCGCGTCCAGCGCGGGTGATTGGTATAGTGCAGGTATGCCTCGGCATGGGGCATCATGCCGAAAATTCTTCCCGTCATATCGCAGATGCCCGCAATCGCCTCAACCGAGCCGTTGGGATTGAGCGGATAGTCCATGGTCGGCCCCTCATAGTCGGGGCCGCAGTACTGCACCGCGATGAGGTTATTTTTTTTGAGCCCGTCCAGAACCGCGGCGTCGCGCACCATGAACTTGCCCTCGCCGTGGCGCACCGGCAGATACAGCTTTTCAAGGCCGCGGGTAAAAACACAGGGCGACTGTTCGTTCACCTTAAGATAAGCCCACCGGTCTTCGAACTTGCCCGAATCATTGAAGGTCAGCGTCGTTTCCTGAGCGTGGTCGCCGTCAAGCGAGGGGATAAGCCCGAGCTTTGCCAACAGCTGAAATCCGTTGCATATCCCGAGTATCAGCTTGCCGGCAGCGATAAAATCACATATCTCCTCGTAAATGCTGTGCCCCTGCGGGGTGCGGGCATAGCGCAGCCGCGCGGCATTGGCCTTGGCCGACCCCAGGTCGTCGCCGTCGAGAAAGCCGCCGGGAAGGTTCAGGAAATGGTAATCGCCGAGCTTCGTCTCGCCGCTCAGCAGCCGGTAGATATGCAGTATCTCTACCTCGTCGGCGCCGCCCAGCCTGCAGGCATGGGCCATCTCCATTTCGCAGTTCGTGCCGTTGCCGGTCACCACCAGTGCTTTTACTTTTTTTACCGCCATAGGTCGCCTGCCGCCTTCTACATCCACTCGAGTGTTTTCTGCCAGGATCTCTTCAGCGCCGCAATGTCCGCGACAATCACCGGCGTTTCCTGAAGCCCGGTCACCCTGAACGCAGCGTCAGCCACTACGGTGCCGATCTGCGCGCAGGCCGAGTCTGCAAAGCAAGCTTCGAATGCCACGCGATTTTCCGGGGCCACGGTGGCCACAAACCTGCTCTGCGATTCGGAAAAGAGCACAAAGTCATTGCGGGCAAGGCCCTCCGCAGGCACTCTGCGCAGGTCGATATCCATCCCGAAGCCGCCTGCAAAAGCCGATTCGGCAAGGGCCACGGCCAGGCCGCCGTCGGAACAGTCATGGCATGAGCGGACAAGCCCCTGCCCGATTGCCGCTGCGAGCCCCCGGTACAGCTTCAGTGCCTGCGCCGCATCGACCCTGGGCACGCTGTTGCCGACAGCGCCGTGCAGGGCGAAATACTCGGAGGCGCCAAGCTCGTTCTTTGTCGTCCCGAGAGCGTACACCAAATCTCCGGGCTGCTTCACATCCATGGTCACGGCCCTGCGCACGTCATCGATCCGGCCGATGATGGAAAAAAGCAGCGTCGGCGGTATAGCAATGCGCAGATCGCCGATGACATAATCGTTTTTCATGCTGTCCTTGCCCGAGATGCAGGGAATCGTGTAGGCTGTCGAGTAGTCGTACAGCGCCCGATTGGCCCGCACGAGCTGGGCAAGCTTATACTCGCCGTCAGGGTTTTTGTCCGAAGCAATCGGGTCGCACCAGCAGAAATTGTCTAGTCCTGCAATGCCGTCAAGGCTGCCGCCCACGCACAGGAAATTGCGCAGGGCTTCATCAATTGCGCATGCTGTCATATGATAGGTGTCGATATCGGAATAGCGCGGGCAGATGCCGTGACTCACCACAACGCCGCGCATGCTGTCAAGCACGGGCCTAAGCACAGCAGCGTCGCTCGGGCCGTCGTTGAAAATGCCGGTCAGGGGCTTTACGACGCTGCCGCCCTGCACCTCGTGATCGTACTGCCGCACCACCATCTCCTTGCTGCAGATGTTGAGCCTGGAAAGCAGGCGCGTAAGCGAAGCCGTAAGATCGGCAGGCTCTGCAAACGATGGCTCTTCATGCTGCGGCTGCAGCCAGGTCGCCTGCAGCTGCATCGGCGGAAGGCCCTCATGCAGAAATTCCATGTCCAGGCAGGCGACGGTCATGTCGCCGTAGCGGACCAGAAAAAGCCCGTTGTCGGTAAACGTTCCCAGCGCCACAGCCTCGACGTCCATGACTGCTGCAAGTTTCAGGAAAGCTGCGAGCATTTCCGGCGCCACGGCGAAAGTCATGCGCTCCTGCGACTCCGATACCAATATTTCCCAGGGCTGCAGGCCGCTGTATTTCAGGGGCGCCTTTTTCAAATCAAGGTCGCAGCCGCCGCTGAACTGGGCCATCTCCCCGACCGACGACGACAGGCCGCCCGCGCCATTATCGGTAATGCAACGGTATATGCCCCGGTCGCGCGCCTCAAGTATGAAGTCATACATCCGCTTCTGCGTGATCGGGTCGCCGATCTGAACCGCCGTCACCGGTGAGCCCTCATGCAGCTCCTCGGATGAAAATGTTGCGCCGTGAATACCGTCCTTACCGATGCGGCCGCCGGCCATGACGATAATGTCGCCCGGGTGAACAAGCTTCACCTCGGAGGGCTCGCCGCAGATCTCCCGCGGCATGATGCCGCCCGTGCCGCAGTAGACAAGGGGCTTGCCCAGAAACCGGTCATCAAAAACGATGCTGCCATTCACCGTAGGGATGCCGCTTTTATTGCCGCCGTGCTCAACGCCTTCACGCACGCCCTCCAGAATGCGGCGGGGGTGCAGGATGCGCGGGGGCAGCTCTTTATCATACAGCGGCGAGGCGAAGCAGAACACGTCTGTGTTGAAGATCAGCTTGGCGGCCTTGCCCGTGCCGATGGTGTCGCGGTTCACGCCCACGATGCCCGTGAGCGCGCCGCCGTAAGGGTCAAGGGCCGAAGGGCTGTTGTGGGTCTCGACCTTGAAAACCAGATTGTGGCTGTCGTCCCATCTGATGACGCCGGCATTGTCCTTAAATACCGAAACGCACCAGTCGCGGCTGCCCAACCGCTCGCGGATAGCCTGCGTCGAGCCTTTGATGCAGGTAGTAAAAAGGCTGTTGATCGTTTTGCGGCTGCCGCTTTCATCGGTGTAGTCGATAACGGCATTGAATATCTTGTGCTTGCAGTGCTCGGACCAGGTCTGCCCGAGGGCCTCGATCTCGGCGTCGGTCGCCCTGTGCTCGAGCCCGAATTTTTTGCGGTCGGCCTGCACATCGGCCTTACCGAAGTAATCCCTGATGGTACGCATTTCATCCAGGCTCAGGGCCAGCAGCCGCTCACGGCTGAGCTGCACAAGCGCGTCGTCGGGCAGGTCAATATCGATTTGCTCGATAACAGCCCTTTCGCTGCCTGTCACGCGCGGCACGGGCAGCCGGATTCCGCAGCCCCTGTCAAACTCCTCCCGCGAGGCGACCGCATGCCGCTGAATCAGGTCATTGGCAAGCACCTGCGTCACGATCAGTTCCACATTACGGCGGGAAAGCCCGCCCGTGAACAGGTACTGCCGGGAGGTATACACTTTTTCGCCGTCCGCGGGGGTTCTGCCCAGGCACAGCGAGGCTACCTCAAGGGCCGTGCGGCCAGCATTGTCCGTCACGCCGGGCTTGTAGCCGACCTCGGCAATCCAGTCAAAACCGCGCGCCAGAGGCTTGTTTACCGCATACACCTGCGTCACAGCATCACAGTACGGCCCGGCGGCAAGCAGCAGGAGCTCATCCGCAGAAAGCGACATATCGACGGTATACACATCGATGGTTGCAACGTCGCGCACCTCCAGGCCCAGCTCTTCACGGATCCGCGCCCGCACTTTGCACCCGTGCGCGTCTCTTACTTCAGGCTTAAACCCGACTTCAATTCGAGCAGTCATCTTTCACCCGCTGTAATGAATTCTTGCATGTTGTTAGAATACGTGTACGACTCGTAAAATCCACGAAGCGTTGTATCGTCTAAAGCAGTGTGGGTTTTTTTAAGGCATTAGAAGCAGGTAAAATGTACCGTTGCCGGCGATCTAAACACAGTGTATGCCGCACCTGCAGGCATCAGGGAGCCTGCGAGCACAGCATCACTCTTCCTGCGACCCACTCTGCTCAATGGCCCGCCTGATATTTTCCGGCAATTCCGGCTGTGGCGCATTGCGCATCTCCTCCTCGTGGGCCATATTCTTCTCCATAGCCTGCCTGACGACATCAGGGGCATCAGCAGGAATGGGCGGCTGCTTGGGGGGTGGCCTTTTCTTGCGTTTCTTTGCAGCCTGATCCTCCTTCTTGTCATTAGCCCCGGCCCTGGGAGGCTCAGGCTTTAGATCGGTTTTTTCCGTGGCGCGCTCCTTTTTTTCATCATTCATATACAGCTCATATTCTTTAATTGCCGCCTCATCAACAAGGACAACCTTTTTGTCTTCAATTTCCTTTAAGAGATAGCCCTGCACATAATCGCCGAGCATGTAGGGTCTATAGCCGGCCTTGTCACCGTCTTTTTTTGCCCGCAACACCGCATAGCGCGCGGATGTGCTCACGACCGTACCCAGAAGCGTAATATCACCGATTTCCTGCGTTGCCATTCTATCTCCAGGCTGCTTTTTGGGTTCAGACACCCATTTCTTGCGGTCTGGGCTGAAAAGATTTTTTTCTACGATAATATCATCTTTAACCTCTTTAACCTCTTTAACCTCTTTGACATCTTTAAGCTCTTTAGGCACATCAAGCTCTTGAAGCCCTGGAGGAAGCTCTTGAAGCCCCGGAGGAAGACCTTGAAGCCCCGGAGGAAGACCTTGAAGCCCTGGAGGAAGACCTTGAAGCCCTGGAGGAAGACCTTGAAACTCTTTGCCTTCCTGTGCGTCTGCTGCAGCGGCAAACACGAGGCTTGCATACACACATACCCCTAAAAAGCACACCAGCCTGCTCACTATACGCAAGATACGCTGCAGGGCAGGCAGCAGGCACAATGAGCTTGTTTGCCGGTTTTGTCCCATAGTGATATGCTGTAAAATTGCACTGTATAAACAGTATAAAAAGGTTGCACGTCTCATTTTCAGCCCTGCATGTTAAATAATCAATTTAATTTAATTCATCCTGTAACTCTATGTATATTAATCTTAACACAGTCTCTTGCGTATCCTCAACAAATAAAAAAAAGATTGTATCATTAATGCCGTCTGCCCGGCACGGCCTTTAGCGCGCTCAAAGACCTCCGGCTGCGAAAAAAAATGGCATTTTAGCCTCTTGACACACAAAATGCACTATGTTACTAGTTAAGCCATATTTCGCTACCATCCGGAAAAAATATCCCCTTTTTAGCCTCTGACAAAAACAAGGGACGGACTGTGCCTTTTTAACCTTGTGGAGCATGTTGCATGCGAGCCATTGTAATTGCAAGCGCTGTTCGCACGCCTATAGGCGATTTTAACGGAATGCTGCGGGACGTATCGGCCGTTGAGCTCGGTGCATTGGTCATAGCCGAAGCGGTGCGGCGGGCAGGCATAAAAAAAGAAGACGTTGATGAAGTGCTAATGGGCAATGTGCTGCCCGCGGGGCTGGGCCAAAACCCGGCCCGCCAGGCCATGCTCAAGGCAGGCATGCCGGTAGAGGCTGGCGCCATCACCGTCAACAAAGTGTGCGGCTCGGGACTTAAGGCCGTCATGCTGGCTGCTCAGGCGATTGCCTGCAATGATGCAGACATAATCGTAGCCGGCGGCATGGAAAACATGAATCAGGCGCCCTATTACCTGGAAAAGGCCCGCTTCGGGTATCGCATGGGCAATGCCCCGATCATCGACGGGATGATTCGTGACGGCGTCTGGGATGTGATAAGCGATTTTCACATGGGCGCCGCAGCTGAAATTTCCACTCGCAAATTCGGCGTCTCGCGGGAGGATATGGACGCTTTTGCCTGCATGTCCGCCGAGCGGGCCCTTGCAAGCATTAAAGAGGGCCGGTTCGCCGAGGAAATCGTTCCGGTGCCCGTGCCGCAGAAAAAAGGCGGGCCCCTGCTTTTCAGCACGGATGAAACACCCCGGCCGGTCAGCATGGAAGGGCTGGCAAAGCTCAAGCCTGCCTTCAAAAAAGACGGCTGCGTCACAGCAGGCAACGCCTCCAAAATCAGCGATGGCGCGGCGGCCCTGGTGATCATGTCGCGTGAGAGAGCCCGGAGCATGGGCATCACGCCCCTTGCCGACGTCGGGGCGCAGGGCTCGGCGGGCATGGAGCTTGAGGACGTGCTCATAACGCCCATGAAATCGATCCCGAAGGTACTAAAAAAAGCGAGCATGTCGATCGGCGACATCGACCTGCACGAAATCAACGAAGCGTTCGCAGCGACAACGATAGCCATTGCGCGGGAGCTGGGCATCCCGCTTGAAAAACTGAATGTGAACGGTGGCGCTGTTGCCATGGGCCATCCCATCGGCGCAAGCGGCGCCCGGGTGCTGGTGACGCTGTTGCACGCGATGAAGCAGCGCGGGGCAACAACAGGCATGGCTTCGCTGTGCCTTGGTGGCGCCGAGGCGGTGAGCCTGATTGTTACCCGGCGGCACTAGGAGCCCAGCGGCAGCACCATGCGTACCGGCAACGGCAGCGCAGATCAGAGAGGATCCTTGCATGAAAGAATACAGCACGATTAAGGCCGCCATCGTTGAAGACGGCATCGGCCTCATTACATTTAACCGGCCCCAGGTTCTCAATGCCCTCAACACTGCCACTGTAACCGAAACCCTTGCGGCGGTTCAGGCCATGCAGAGCAACCCCGACGTACGGGTGTTGGTTTTTACCGGCGAAGGCCGCTCTTTTGTGGCCGGCGCCGACATTCAGGAAATGGTGGGCAAAACCCCGGAGACCGCGCGCATATATTCGGAGCTTGGGCACAGGCTGTTCACGACGATACAGGACATGGACATACCGGCCATAGCCGCCATAAATGGCTTTGCCCTTGGCGGCGGCGTTGAGGTCGCTCTCAGCTGCGACATCCGCATTGCCTCTGAGAATGCGATTTTCGGCCTGCCGGAGACGGTACTGGGAATTATTCCCGGCTGGGGCGCAACGCAGCGCACCTCGCGGCTAGTGGGCCCTGCCATCACGAAGGAGCTGATTTTCACCGGCGAGCATATAGATGCCCAGCGTGCGCTTGCCATCGGCCTTGTCAACCATGTTGTTCCGCCCGAGTCACTTATGCAGGTCACCCTCGACATGGCGCGAAAAATAAGCCACCAGGGCAGGCTTGCCATTATTCAGGCAAAACGGCTGATCAGCCGCGGTTTTGAGATGCCCCTGCGGGAGGCGCTCAAGCTGGAGATCGACACGTTTTCCGATCTTTTTGCTACCGAGGATCAGAAGGAGGGCATGAACGCCTTTATCGAGAAAAGGGCCCCGGCATTCAAGGGCCGATAAACAATGATAAACCACAGGAGACAGCACCATGACACCCGGATATGATGATGATGATGACGATGACGACGACAGGGAAAAACCCAGCTGGCGTGATATTGACCGGCACAGGGACGGAAGCTCACACGTTTCCAGAGAGCCCGGCGAGGGTCGTCAGAAATCGCCCAGAAAGGAATGGGCCCAGAAAATGTATCTCAAGGAAATAGAGAACCTTTTCAAGGGCAAAAAAGCTTCAAAAGAGCATGCGGCGGCCATCAAGGAGATGCACGAGCGGGCAGGCACGAAAAAATTCGGCCCCGTCGCAAAAAAATACCTCAAGGAATTCGGCATGCCCGATGACTGGAGCACGCTTTTTCTGCTGCTTGACTACGATGACATCACGGTGGCCAAAAACGCCATAGCAGCGCTTTTGGCCCTTGCGCCCGAGGCTCAGGTAAACCTGAAGGAAGGGCTCAAAAGCAAGCTGAACATCATCATCATGACCGCAACCGACGATGAGCTGCGCGAGACTGCCGAGGAAGCGATGCAGGAGCTGTAAGCGAAATCCCGCACAAAAAAAGGCCTGAGCCGGTTAAAACCGGTCCAGGCCTTTGATTTTTCAGGCGCGCTCTTCTACGGTCGCGCCCCGGCAGGCATATCATCCATAACAGGCCGCTCTATTTTGATGCCCTCGGATTTCCTTTTGATGATGTTCAGCGCGGCCACGTATTCCTTCTTGTCGACCAGCACTTTTGAATTCTGCATCTCCGTTATCAGATTGCTCACCAGAGGCCGTATGTCAACGCCGTATTTGTTCAGCGTTTGGTCATTGGCGCGGTCTAGAACCAGTATGCAGTAATAGCTCATCAGGAGCCGCACTTTAGAATCCCTCCTGAACAGATATGCCTTGCCCCCGATGGTCTGCAGGAAATAGGCCGCGTACTCATACTGCTTTTCAAACGGAACGGTAATGCGTCCCGTGCCCTCCATGGCCTGCGCCGGATCCATCCAGGCGTAAAAAAGCTTCATGGTCGGCTCCATGATCTCTGATTCGCCCGCCAAAATGTCGCGAACCAGAAGCGTATCGTTCTTGCCGAGCACGCCGAACAGATAGGTGATGTTTTTCAAAAGCGTCAGCATGTCCTGCGACTCGCCGGAAATCACCGGCGATGCCTGCAGCAGGCGGCCGACGATGCCGGAAAAATGCTCATAGGAAGTCGCCCCTATGCCGCGTGCGGTCATATAGCCCTTCTGGTCGAGGTAGTAAAAAAATTTCATCACCCGGCCGTGCACGTTTTTCATTGACAGCTCGCTGTCCAGGCCCGTGCCGTTGTCTCCAAACACCTGCTGGCGCCGCGACAGTTCAAGTGGCGGCGCCTGATCGGCAAGCTGTACCTCACGGTTCAGCTTCTCGACGTCCTTTTCAAGCCCCCCCAGCTTTTTCTCGAGCTGCTGGTTCTTATGCTGCCAGGCCTCGCGCTCCTTGAGGGCGGCCTCATCAGCGGCGCTCTGGACTGCCTTGTTTTTAAAATACACAAAGCCTGTAACCGCAAGGGCTATAATCACAATAACCAGAAATGCCGGGACCACTTTTTTCATTATTGCTGCTCCTTAAATAAAAGCTGTTAACTCATGCTGCAACGATTGCATTTAGACCGGACTGGTGGTATATTGTATACTGATTCAAAAGTTCTTTGCAATAAATAAGAATGGGGGCGAAACGGTTTCGACGGGGGTGGTTGAAGCGCAGGCTGCATACCGAGGTTCCTACAGGCTCGTTAAAAAGGTAGGGCAATATATAATCGCAGACGATTATAACTACGCTCTGGCTGCGTAAATAGCCAGCGGTTCATAGAGCACTCTCCTGCGGAGCTCTATGAGGCGTCGACTTCAGCGGGATAGCTGCTTGTTTGTGCTCAAGGGACAAGCGGCGAAACTACACTTGAGATAGTCTTTCAAAGTATCCTGCTCCCGGGAGACTTGAAAGATGAAATTCAAATCAGGAGATATGTATGTAGAGGTCTTCGTGGAAGATTTCCGGACCCGGGTTCGACTCCCGGCGCCTCCACCATTCAACAATACAGCAAAGAGCAATAAACCCCAAAAGCCCCTGAGAATTCAGGGGCTTTTTTATTTTATTGTCTTTTCAAGTCCAGTACATGCTGCTGTTGTACATACTCAGTAATTGGCTAATTTTTGGATTGCTGAATTGAGATATTTAATTGACTATTGAAGATACGACCCCTTCCTCCTACCCGACCCCTTCCTCCTACCTTCCTCCCCCTAAACTTTCTTACTACAATACTTTCTAATGGCAAAGATTGTTCATTAACCTATTGAAGAAATTATAGTACAAAATCTTTCAGACAAGGAACCCTTGCCTTTGTTTCTACTTTTACCATCCTTTTTCACCTGCCACCCATGGCACGGTATTGCTGTTCCGCTTGCATCCGCTGCATAGCAGCTTGCTGTTCCGCTTGCATCCCCTGCATAGCAGCTTGCTGCTCAGCTTGCTGCGCCCTTATACTTTCCACTTCCCGCTGCTGCCTTAATGTTTGCTCCTCAATGCCGTCGTCCCTATTACTAGACTCTACCCTTAGTCGTATTTTTTCAAACGCCGCATCTTTTATTGCTTGGCGTAGTGCTTGGCGTTGTTCATCAGCAGCATCTACAATCGCCAAGCGTTGTTCAAGTGCTTCCAAGCGCTGTTTATGGGCAGCATCTACAATCGCCAAGCGTTGTTCATAGGCCGCATTTTCTATTGCTTGGCGTAGTGCTCGGCGTTGTTCATCAGCTGCATCATCTAGTGCTTGTTTTTGTTCCGCTATCGCGTCTTTCCTCGCTATTCGTTGTTGTTCAGATATTGCCTGCTGGAGACTAACATATTGGGTTTTATGCCATAAATTCGCTTTGTTATCACCGCCGGGTTTGGTTACTAATGCTATAGAAGCACAGTAAACGTTTTTGGTAAATCTATCGTAACGAAATCTATATCGTTCGAAGTCCGCCTCTTGATAACGCAAACTATCTGGAATTAAACGGCTTATTAAACCTGCATAATCAATACTACTGGTTTGCTTCGGCTCTATGGTTTGCTGCGCTTCTGACGACCACCTGTTTATATCAACCGGAAGATAATCTTTTATATTTAAAGGAGTATTTGCTTCTTGGGTTGTTATTTTATCTGGAGAGAGACCCGTATCTTCTCCAGAATACCTATCTGTATTATTTATATCAACCGGAAGATAATCTTTTATATTCAACGGGCCACTTCTTCCCCGTGGTGCTTGCTGAGTTTGAGCATGAGACTGGTGAAGGAATATTATAGGAAGAAGAAGGATGGAAAACAGTAGAGCTTTTCTTGTTAGCATTATTTTCATAATTCCTCCCTTGGTGAGTTGGAGTTTTTAAATACGATGTAAGCCCGTTTGCGCAGAACAGTTGCACCTAAGTAGCGCACATAAGGGCAGAATAAATAACGATTTGCTTAACAGCATATTACCCTCCTTAAAAAATTGCTAAATTTCTTCAATAACAGCTAAAACCCCCTTAGCTTTTAAGTCAACAAGAAACTCATTGCACAAAATGGGAGCCCCTTGGGGCGGACGGGCATCAAAGCATAGTGTATATAAGTATAGCACACGCAACAATTAAAGCGGCAAAATGGATGATAACGACCCGTTATGAAAGAACGCAAAAGGCATGACGGCAGCTTTATCGCTGGCATGAGCTTTTGTTCTCTGATTTCATAATGCAGCGTATATCAGCCGTTCTTGCCGCGTTCCACTATTCGCGTGCGTGGTACAGGCTGAAATAAAACAACAACTTAACTGTCCAAAACAAGTCAAAACATTTCATAATTGACAGCAAACCGCAACCCATACGCAACCAAAATGCCCGTGATTTCATACAGAGATTGCGGGCATTTTTTTTGATTTTAAGGTAAAAAAATTTTCGTTTTTGTCCTTAGATGACAAAAGCATATGCTATCCTTCAGTCCGAAGATTAAATATCGGAGGCATAAAATGATTAATATCGGCTCCAAAGTCATTTGCGTGTATGATCGGTTCCCCATTCAGGTTTTTAGATATGGGAGCGCGCTGCCTATGAAAGGATGCATTTACACCGTGCAACGCATGCTAATTGCCCGAGACGGCATTACGGGCATAGAAGGTCCAGCATTCGTTCTCTGCGAACTTCATAATCCCTTACCGTCAGGAGGTGACTTATCATTCGCCACAGAGCGTTTTGAGGAGATCCGACCAGATGAAACCTTAGAGGATGAGGTTCAGGAGGAAGAGGACCTTGTCTTGGTTGACTGTGTATCCTGATGAGAAACTCGAAGTTACCCAGCCTTTGCAACGGCTATCTCACTCCATCTCGTTGTAAAACAAGGAGACTTGTATCTTCCAGTCGTGGCCGGGTTAAGTCTTTATTTCCGTAATTTTTGCAACCATTCGGTAGCCTTGTCAATATCCTTAGAAACACCGTTCCCCCCAATAATAACACAACCCAAGATAAAACTGAGCATCAGCGTTTCCCTGCTCCGCTGATTTCTCCCATAATTCAATAGCCTTCTTCATATCCTTTGGAACACCTGTTCCATTGTAATAAGCTATTCCAAGAATACGGTGTGTATCTGCATCCCCCAGCTCGTATTGCTCGTTGCAACCATTCGAAAGTCTTTTTCATAACCAGCACCAAGTTCAATTAATCAGTATCCCTGTTTATATAAAACTCCGCCCAGACAGGTCGATGGTCTGACACCTTCTTTGCTTCGACTGGAGTCATTTCTATGCAAAAGAGGAGTATTATGGCGCTGCCAATTGGTAGAACACCTATTTTAAGGGGTAAGACTGCCGAGAGCTTTATTGAAAAATTGAAAGCAGACCTTAAAAAGCCGGTATGCCTTGTACCAACACCAAAAATAGATACGGCTAAAAAAATGGTGCTGGCGCATGCTATGGAAATAAAGAAAGATGTTTGGAAATTCAGGCCGCACATGATCGGCTTTTTTGTCTTTTTAGGCCCGTCAGCCCGAAATTTGGCGGTATATTTGGCGGTATATTGTTTTTTTGACTTTGATAAACAAAAGCATATACAGCTTGTTAGTTGATCCGTTCGATGGACGGCGCCCCACCATTTTAAAGTTCAGCAAAGAGCACCAACACCCAAAACCACTTGACAACAGGTGGTTTTTTTATTGCCATGTTTTTTAGCGTCCAGTCAAATACTGCTGTTGTAAATGCTCAGTGATTAGCTAATTTTGGGACTGCAGAATTGAGATATTGATATATTTATGGACGTCCCCTCGCCTGCCCCTCGACCACCTTTGTTATTTTTCGTTAATGGATTCTTTAATCTTGAAACCGAAATGCCGTCCCCCTTCTTCGGTATAACCTAAAACTTTATCCCCCTTGGCCAGCTTCACAACTGACACGGGGTTGCCGGAAGGTTGCGTCAGCCTGATCGTCTCCGCGTTTTGAAGAATAAGAGAAACTTCCTTGTTGCCGGCTTCCGCCACAATATTGAGCATAGGTCTTTTTTCGATCTTGAGCCTGCCTACGGTAGAAACGATGCTTTCCCCCTTTTGATTGACGATCAGAATTTCATCGCCCGTTTTGAGTTCGTCGAGGTATTTCGTCTTGCCGTTCGGCATCATGACGTAGGCATGGACGGCGCCGGCGTTAACCCGAAAAGGTCTCGGTTCTACATAGGGATTCTCGACGCTTTCCGAATGTACCAGGAAAAAGGCATTGCTGTAATTTCCGATCAGCATTCCCTCGCCCAGCTTCATATCCGTAATCGTATCGATGCAGACCCTGTCGCCCATGGAAACCTTTTGCACATCCTTGATAATAAACTCCTGCAGGGCAAGCTGTGAACCAATTCCCTTGGCAAAGGCCGTAATCTCTTTGACTACCGCCGGATTGTCCGTGCGAATAAGAACGCCCCAGACGCCTTTTTCGAGAATGGTTAAGGCAACCTTTGCATCCGCTATGGAAGTGACGGGGAAAACGACTTTTGCGCCCTGGGCTATGATATTCTCCAGAGGAATAATCGTCCAATCCTGGCTCTCCACAATGGCCGTCTGGCTGGTCAAAGAGGCGATCCGTTCCTCATCTTTTTTATTTTTTATCGTGATTTCGAAAACGTCTTTTCCCAGTCGCAGATCACCTTCTTCCGCATCGGCAATTACGAGGATACGTCCAAGGGCTTTCACCTTTTCAATATCCTCGCGATTTACCAAAACAGCATCGACGCCGCTTTCAATGGCCGTCGTAACAAGATCTTTATTCCAATTCCGGCAATCAAGCCATACCTTTTTCATTATTTTGCCGTGCCCTCCAGAATTGCCGTTGCCTGTTTCACGCTGGCGTCCTCATGAATAATCATCTTGATGGCCTTGATCATCCGTGTGGGATCCTCATGCTGAAAAACATTCCGGCCGATGGAAACACCAGCACCGCCAACGGCAATTGCATTTTTGATATTTTTCAGAACATCGATGTCGTTTTCCGCTTTTTCGCCGCCCGCGATCAAAACGGGAACGCCGCAGCCCTCGACAACAGACCGGAAGCTGTCCACATCGCCTGTGTAACTGACCTTGACCAGATCAGCTCCGAGTTCCGCCGCAACACGGGCGGAATGTTTGACGACGGCGACATCGCTTTCCGTCTTGATCTTTTTGCCTCTGGTGTACATCATGGCCAGAAGCGGCATGCCCCAAGCCTGGCACTGTTTGGAAATTTCGCCAAAGTCTCTCAGCATCTCCTTTTCATCGTCAGCACCGATATTGACATGGATGGACACTCCGTCAGCGCCCAATTTGATGGCTTCTTCCACAGTACAGACCAGGACTTTTGAATTCGGATCAGGACTCAGAGCAGTGCTGGCGGAAAGATGGACGATCAGACCGACGTCGTTGCCGTGTCCGCGATGACCCATCCGAACAACACCCTTGTGAATCACAATGGCGTTGGCCCCGCCATCAACCACCTTGCCGATGGCAGTCTTCATATCCACAAGGCCGGGTATGGGACCTGCCGATACGCCGTGGTCCATAGGAACAATCAACGTCCGACCGTTTTCACGGTTCATAATACGCTCCATCCTAATCTGCTTGCCGATCATATGTTGCCTCCTGTATTTTTTATATTTAAGACAGTCAACAACCACCCACATTGCGGGTGGCTTGATTTCGCCCTGAAATGGCGGAAACAAAAAACACGAAGGGAGTTGCCTTCTTCAGGAACCATCGCCATAGGCGATGGTTCCTGAAGACAATAAAGTATGAACAATACGCTTTATCTGTCAAAGACAAAACGATATGCCAAGACTATTTTTAACAAATGTTGAAGGTCAATGGAAGGCGTGAAAGTCCAGCGCATAACCTATTAACCTGACAACTCGCCGCCATCATAATATTATGCGGCAGAACAAATCCCCTCATATGACTACGTCGAACCCGATTACCCCTTTGAAGCCTATATATTGATTGTAGGGGTTCAAAATTTTGAACCCCTACGGAATCGGAATGGTCAAGGTTCGCACAAAAACAGTCTTCCAAGTTTACATAACACCTCATATCAGAACGCCCGCCGCGCCGCAAGATGTTTTATATCAACATCGCAGGCCGCACCCAAAAGCCCATCCCACATATTGCACCGATGGTTGGGAATAATGGGTCTTCTGGGTTTTTGTACCAAAAATACGTTGAAAACTTCTTTTCAGTATCGGCGAAACGGAGTTTGTAGCGCAGCAGCCTTTTGGCCGTACACTCCCCCTTTTTCAAAGGGGGAACTTTTTCTTGACGCAATCCGTCATTGCCTGTGCGCAAAGCGCCAATCGTGTCAAGGTTCAAAGAGCATAACGCATTGTTTTTTAAGAATAAAACAGGCTTTTTACTGTACAAAAAGTCGGAAAACCCGGAATAATTAAGACTGAGTTATCAAGAAGGCCTGGCTGCTAGATATAGTGGGCAGGCTTATTTTATAAAATTTCACATTACATGTCACTGTATGGAAACGTCAACTATTCCATATTACTATCTGCAAATATGCTATGACGGCGACTTTCGCCAGCCCGCAGGGCAAGCAGCCGACCGGCTAAGGGCTTTGATAAATGAGAATTTAAACTCAAGCAAACGCGTCAATAACAGCTCTGCAACACGCAGAAACAGCCTGCTTTTTTATTTTTTGAGGTAAATTTGGGTGTATATGGTTTTTTGTCAATAATAAAAACAAAAAATTTACGAATAATTTAAGCTTAAGTTCAATAGACGGCGCCCCATTTTAAAGTCCAGCAAAGAGCGCCAACACCCAAAAACACCTGACAACAGGTGGTTTTTTTATTGCTTAATACATGTTTGTCCAATAAAGACCGAAGAATTTAAAACAAAAAGAAGCGCAACTGCGCTGGTCGTGGGGTTCAAGAAAACTATGGCTATCGATACTATCTTACCGAGTTATTGATATATTTATGGATGCCACTCTTACCTTTCTTACCTTACAGTTTTTGCGAGCGGGAGTAAATCCTGCCCTGCATTTAGAATCAAAAAACAACAGCCTTGACATGCAGCATATATGCTGTATAATCATAATCTATGAACGGCAAACAATTAAAAAAACGCCTTAAAGAACACGGTTGGGCCTTGGACAGAATTTCCGGCAGCCACCACATCATGATAAAAGAAGGCTGGCCGCTCCATACCCATACCGGTACACGGCACAACCGACCTGCCAACAGGCCTTGTAAAGGCCATACTGAAACAGGCCGGCATAAAGGAGAAATAATCATGCTGCAATATCCCGCAATTATCAAGAAGTCAGAAGGAAGCTACCTTGTCTCCTTTGTTGATTTTAGAAACATCAACACCTGGGGCGCAACGCTTGACCAGGCTCTTGAAAGCGCCGAGGAAGCCCTCAGTGGCTGCCTTGAGTCTGATTTTGAGCGGGGCTTCCGTATTCCCGAACCGTCTGACAAAAAAGGCCGGCATATTTATTATATTCCGGTAAAGCCTCATATAGCCGTTGCTCTCATGCTGCGTAAAATGCGGGCAGGAAAAACCCAGCAGGAGATTGCACACAAGCTTAAAATATCTTTTCAGGTCTACCAGCGGCTTGAAAACCCCCGCAAAGCAAACCCCACCATAAAAACGCTCGAAAAGGTTGCCCGCGCCTATGGTAAACACGTTGCGCTGGGGTTTCTGTAAAAACAGTATCGTTAGTGCCTTGTATAAGCCTGCTCCAGCTGAATCTTGTGTCAGGAGAGTGCTGCTGCTGAGTTTTATATGCTGTGTTGAAGGTTCAAGGAGTTTGTCGGCTTGTTCCCTCGCCTCGAAAAACTGCTGTGGCAGGGCAGCCGTACGGCTGGGGGCTTTGTTTCACCGCAGGCACGGAGAGCGCAGAGGTAGAGAAGCTTGATCAATTGCAGATTCTTTCTGGGCATGCATAAATTTTCCGGACATCCATAACGGCATTAAAATTATCTAATGCTGTTTTAACCATCTTTTAATTATCCACATGCTATATCTGTATCAGAATTAAGAAAGACATTGAGCAGCAAGAAGAGCGTTGTTTA
>Ga0209777_10000449_pt1 | contig 68759 bp, 56 predicted proteins | sample FrelakmetHBP12HB_FD_187147 | JGI IMG/M metagenome (GOLD analysis project Ga0209777, IMG submission 187147) | Freshwater lake sediment microbial communities from the University of Notre Dame, USA, for methane emissions studies -HBP12 HB (SPAdes)... | ecosystem: Environmental > Aquatic >...
ACCATCTACATGATCGGCATGGGCTACTACCTCAACGGCCTCACCAGCTCAGGCGGCGTCAACCTCGCCACCTACGGCCTCGCCCTCCAACCCACCGACTTCATCCTCATCGGCCTCTCCCTCTTCATCACCCTCGTCGCCGGCCTCTCCCTCTGCATGCTCCTCGGCACCTTCGCCAAGAACTTCAAAAGCGCCCAGACACTCACCTTCCCCATCACGATGCTTGCCCTCATCCCCATGTTCCTCACCATGTTCGCAGACTTCGACACCCTCCCCCGAGGCCTCCAAGCCCTCACCTTCGCCATCCCGTTCTCCCATCCCATGATGGCACCACGACTCCTCCTCTTCCACGACTACACCCTCTTCGCCGCCGGCCTCATCTACGTCACCGTCTTCGCCATCCTCACCATCAGCATCGTCGTCTGGATCTTCAAAACCGACCGACTCCTCACCGGCAGCACCAGCAAATGGGCCAAACTCCTAAGCAGACGACGCAGACGACACTACTAAAACACCCCGCCCTTCCCCCCTCTTCTTTTTCTCTTCTCCCACCCCTATTCCTAAAGCAAGATATTAATACCACAGGCCAGTATAATACAAACCAACGGGGGATTCCTCATCACCATGAACCATCATTCGCCTCACCATCATTCACGCATCTGGTCCTACATGCTCTCCTGGAAAGGCCTCGGCTTCCACCTCGCCGGCATCACCGCCATCCTCTGGCTCCTCCTCCGCTCCGGCACCGGACCACAACGACTCCAATACCCCTGCCAACAAGCCTCCCTCCTCATCGCCACCGGCTACATCACCTTCTGGAGCTGCCTGCTCGCCGGCCTCTTCATCTGGCTACGCACCGCCAAAACACGCGCAACCAAGACACTCCCCGCACTCCTCGCCACCGCCCTCATGATCTCCACCGTCTCCAGCGCCGTCTTCGCCACACTTCCCTCCGACACCTCAGGCTCATGGACACCCATCCCAAAACAACCCATCGGCACACCCGTCGGCATCAACCCCGGCCGCGTCGCCTGGGTCTGGAACCCCAACGCCACCGCCCAGAACCTCACCGGTTTCTGGTGGGAGAAACAAAACAATAACCAGACGGTCATCGACGCCATGTTCAGCCAAGGAATCCTCGAAGTCACCGGCGCCCCCAACATCACAGACGCCTGGAACACCCTCTTCCACGACTACAACCAACGCCATGGCAACGGCGACGTCGGCTACCAACCCGGCGAAAAAATCGCGATAAAAATCAACCTCAACAACGTCATGTACCACACCAACAACCCATACACCTACGTGAGCAATGACCGGGATGCCGGCCCCTACGTCGTCAAAGCCCTCCTCCGCCAACTCGTCAACATCGCCGGCGTACCCCAAGAGGACATCACGGTGTTTGACGCATCGCGTGACATGCCGAACTGGTTCTATGACCGCGTCTATTACCAAGAATACCCGGCTACTCCGCTTGTTTCCGAATTCCCCAACGTTCATTATGCTGATAATTCCGGTGGAGCTAAAGATAGGGAGAAAGTCGTCCCAAGTGCAGAGCACGTGTACGTCTACAATGGCTCCGGGCTGCTGCGGACGCTTCCGACGTGCGTCTCAGACGCCAAATATCTTTTTGACATGCCTTTGCTGAAGAAGCACCCCGTCAACAACGGCATTACACTTTCAGGGAAAAACCTATACGGGTCGTTCATCGAACCGGTCGCCGATGGACTCCATCAAGACCATACGGAATCGTTCACCATGGGCAGTCCAGCTCCGGCGACCGCACTCCTCGCAGACAAAGATCTTGGAGGTAAGATGCTGTTGTTTATCGGAGACGGGACGTTCGCCACCAAGGTCGACCATAAAACCATCGCCAAGTTCCTGATGTATCCGTTCAACAATGACTGGACGAACAGCCTGTTCTTCTCCCAAGACCCCGTCGCCATCGACTCCGTGATGTACGACTTCCTGTTCGCCGAGGGGACAGGACCGTGCGAAGGCTCACAGAACTATCTGCATCAGGCTGCCGTCCCGCCCCCGAATGTGTACGACCCGGAGAACGACGGCGTCTACCTCACACAGAGCCTGGGCGTGCACGAGCACTGGGACCCGAACGTCAGCATCTTCTCCCCAGACCGATACAGCGGACCTGCCCATGGCGGCATCGACTTCCAACCTGTGGTCGATGCAGTGCCAATGCCGGCTGTGGTCATCACCCGGCCGTTGGATCATCATGCATACATCTTCGGCATCGAAAAGCTCAGGTTCCCCGTCATCTTCATTTGCGGGAGGTATACGGTCGAAGCCCGGATGAACGGTCACGTCAGCTCGGTAGAGAAAATCGAGTTCTACCTCGATGGACGGCTTCAACACACTGATACGGACGCACCGTACTCATGGTTGTGGACTACCCCCTCGCTGTTACGCCATACCCTCAAGGTGGTTGCCTACTATACCGTTGATGGCGGGACCAGCACGTCAAGCACCGAGCTGAAACTGTGGAAAGTCCTGTAAAAAATCAGGTAGGAGTCTAGTAGCTTTCTGCGTACACCTCAAGAGAAATACACGTCTTTGCAGTGCGGATTGATGTCAAAGTAGAGGAAGAACACGGCCATTCTGAAGGACAACGACCCTCCTATTGGATGACGATGTAATTGGAGAAGATTGCCCCAGCCAAAAGATGAAACCCTAAAGGAACCCCGAGGAGGAACCACACGATAGATTTGTCTCTGGGCGGGGATGATTCTATGGTGGCGATGTATCACCGTTAAGCACGGAAGTCAGACAGAAGAACTCCATGAAGAATGAGAGTAAAGCACCAACAAGGAATGTCCCAATCATCCAAAGCACCAAGGCGATTGGCAATCCAACAACACACAACATGATTACCCCAAGCATTCCAAAACTTGCAAACGCCAAATCTATTAGCATCTGAATACATCCGTTTGTAGTATACTCATCATAGATGATTAGTCCCGCTTCTATTATACAACAAACAAGGCAAGGTATGATTGACAACAAGAAACTGGTGACTAATCCAAAAGGTATACCGAACATACCAAGCAAGACAAACCACACTGCCATTGAATAGTAGCAGATAGTCCAGACAAGCGTTTCGGTTTTATTTTCCCAATCCCAGAACCAGTCATCTGGTATTCCACCACGAATGTTCTTTGTCACGTTCGTTGCTATTCTACTGAAATTCTCTTTGATGTTTTCTGGCAAGTTTTTATCAACGGCATATTTTAATAATTTGAACGACGGTTTGTTTTCGATTCGTTCTAACATCTTCGTTATTTTATCGAACTTCTTTTTTTGGCCATCGTTGTTCATGGTATATGGCGTACTCTCTACCATAGGCATTGCCGTGACTGTGGAAACAATGAGGGCTGTACAAAAGGCACTCAATAGGCAAATCAATATCCGCCTTGATTTGTTCATCTCTCCCCCCTAATAGTAGTAATAAATCTGATTGAGAATATCCGCTTGTACCTGTATGAAATCAATTATTATCCATAACGGATACTCACAGATGAAAAACACTATGTCTATGATGAGGAAGAGTATAACAGCAATGATCCCTCCAAGGATACCGAACCAATAAAATGCTTGACTTATTGTCGCAAGTTCAAGAAGAATCAACTGAAAAGTTGAACCTAACGAATCAATAACAGCATACTGACAGGCCACCCATAATACTGGTATCAGTGTCAGAACAAAGCAAATAAGAATAGCAATCGGAATACCAATGATAGGCCCGACTAAAAGACAACACACCGCCAATACATTCGAATCGAACAATGCTATCTTATCTACGAAATCAGTCCAATAATTACAATCCCCTCCAAGACTCGTGATGTTTTGGGTTATGGCATTTTTTAATCGTTGTGATTTGGCAAATGCCTCGGCTTTTTGTTCTGGTGTGAAATGCTTATCACAGTACTTTTGTATTTGTTTGAAAGCCCAACTGTTTTCAATCTTATCGAGCATCATCATAAATGGTCTTGCACGCTCTTCGATTCCACTTGTATTATACTGGTACTTCGGGCTGTTTGTGGCTGGCACTGCTGTTACTGATGATACAATCAGCAGGAAAATGAACATACTGGATGCTACGAGCACCTCTTTCCCTATGATTTTTATTTTCATGTTGTTGACCTCTTGCGTTCTATAATTTCAATATTTTAATTAAAATTTTAATAATGAATTTCAAAATACTAAGGACAAAATTGACAATGCCTGGTATCTTAGAAAATATTTTCTGCAATATCGCCAGACCTGCTTTCATAAGCCATAGGACGACAGAACATGTGAGCAGACCTACTTTGATGGTTCCGTTCACTATGGTGTAAACGGCAACATTCAGTCCTGTCTTGACGTCTTTTATAGCCGTGTGTATAGCTTGATTTTGGCCACGGTTGTTGTCATCTTTTCGATACCAATCAGAGTGAGGGTTAACATCAACAGCAAACACGATGAACGACGCTTTTTTGCTTACACTAATCCCCCAGGCATCGATTGTCCATGGTTCGGGCGTACTTGGCTGTGGATTACCAGTTGTGACGACACTCGAATTCAAACTGTTAAAATTCATCATGTTATAGCCTTCACCAATGATATCCATGTAGCCAAATCGTTGGTTCCACATGTTGGCGCAGACAATCCCACCGTTCTGCATGTTAAAGGTTTTTTTCAAAAAGAAAACACTGCCGCCAAGATTGACGAACGGCAACTTCAAACCAAGATATTTGTGGACACTCAACTTGTTGAAATCCCCGTGACTTGCAGAAAATAAAGAGACGTTGCCATTCCTAATTATTCGTTTGGCTTGAATGCAAGGCTTATCAGCATCAATATGCACAGCGATTGCTTCTTTCTGGCTATTCCAAACGGCGACAGTGAGATACAATGATTCGTTCCTGGAAATATCACGCACATTGCTGTATGATTGCGAATCAGAACGATTTCCTTTCAAACCGCCAAGAGACCACTCCCTACGCACTCCCGTGGCGTCTAAAACGTTACCAAAACCCTCATCGCATACATGAAGTGATATTTCATCAGTCCCGTTTGAAAGAAAAACGAGATAAGCCACATCCCCGGGTGAAGTCATCGTATATGACAACTCCATGTTGATCTGTATTTCTGTATCATTGTGAAAAAGAAGTTGGTATTGGGTCACTTCTTTATTCAATAGTTCTGTGCCCTGATCAAATGAAAATGAAGAATCGTAGACGACTTCTGTGATGTTGTTCGACGGTAATCGGGTGTTATTCTGGGTGTAGCCGTTATCTTTTAGTGGTTGATTATTGTCATTGTTATTATTAGCTTTCAGCTGCCACAAGGACAATAAAAGTAACAAAGCGACAACTAAAATCGATATTGCACAAATTTTTTTTCGCATTATCTTTCGGCCCCGATTGTGCTAGATACCAACATGGCAAAAAATATAGCGTCAAAAATTTAAGGTTTGTTTAAAAGGGTTCGAACGCGTTTCAACCTTTTAAAAAAAAAGGGGTTGGTACGGGACGTGGCGGGAGCCGAACGTTAAGAGTAAATTTTTCTGTTATTTGAAGATAAGTATTAATACGATATCGTACATATTAGTACTTATTAATATTTGGTGGAAATATGGCGTTGAAACAAATAAGTCTTACAATTCCTGAAAAATTACTGAAAGAAACAAAGAATTACACAAAAGAATATGGATATAGAAATGTGCAGGAACTTATCTTGGAACTTGTGCGAAACCGTGTACTTAATGAAAAAATAGAACGATATCAACGAATAGAGCACGATATGCAGCAAGGGAAGAAGGTAAAAAAATTCTCCCAAAAGGAAGCTGTTGAATATCTGAAGAGCTTATAATATGGTATATGAAATTGAATTTAGTGTTCAATTCGAAAGATCCATGAAAAAGTTGAAGAAAAAAGATAAAGTGTTATTTGAACAAATACAAAAGAAATTAATTGACCTTGTTCAAAACCCAGATCATTATAAACCTTTGAAAAATATTCTGGCTGGTTATCGAAGAATACATTTCGGTTCTTTTGTTTTAATTTATAAAATCGAGGGAGACATCGTAAGAATAATTTCTTTAGATCATCACGACCAATCGTATTAGAAGCGGACGTGGCGGAAGTCGAACCATCCAACGGGAGAAAAACGGGGCGAAAGAACGCGAAAAAACGACCTTTGGATTTTATGGGATAACGGGAACGTCGATTCTATTCTCACTAAAAGCCTTCTCCAACTTTCTTTCCTTTTTCAAAGAGGTGATTATTCTGGATAATTCTGTCTACACAAAGATGACGTTGAGCGAAAAAGAAGTCGCCTTAACGTTGGAAAAACTCGGAATCGAATGGCGGTACGAACACCCTATCTTCGTCTGGGACGAACAAGGACGGCCGCGCGTGTGGGCTCCTGACTTCTACCTCGTCCCCTTCGGAATCTACCTCGAAGTCTGCGGCTCAACAACCTTCGACTACGCCTACAGAAAAAAAATCCTGTTAGACAACGGCTACCAAGTCATATTCCTTCATCTGTACAAAACCTCGCATCGCTGGAAAACATACCTCGTCCACGCTTTGGAATTCTATGTGAACCGTCATAAAAAGAAACTGGCCTTGGTTAAGGTACACACCTCAAATTAATAAAAGAGAAAGAGAATCAGGCAAGCATCATGCCTGATTAGAGTCCGCTGACGGTGAACTGCCAGGTTGATACCAAGCGTATTTGATCGCTTCCGACGAGGATGTTGCCGTTAGGATCGCGAAACGCCGCATAGATCCGATAGATGCCGTTGCCGTGCTTCAGGTTGTTCCGTTTGATTAAGCCGTTGAACACAATGTCAAGACCGAGCTGGTGACCGACCGTGATCGTCCTCGGTGTCGTCTCATTGATGGTGTCGTTGTCCACGACCCAACCGTTGCCATGGTATTGGACTTGGATGAGGAGGTAGCCGCTCATGCCGGTAGACCCGTTGTTTTTCAGTTTGGATTGGTTCCGGTAGACGATGGTGAGTTTCGGGATGTACTGTTGGCTTGCGTCGCCGGAGTAGATTTTAACGAACTCGTGGGTGGTTGGTGGGGTGCCGCTGATGTCTCGGCTGCTTCGTAGGCAGAGTTTGGTCTCGGTGTTCTTGATCCATGAGGTGTTGGAGAGGGTGATGTTATTCCATCCAGTTTTGAATCCTGTGGTGTTCAGTCCTCCGCCATTTCCTGCGTAATGGCTCTTGTTGTAGTCCCCGGTTTGGAGTGGGTCGTGGGGGTAGGTGGGTTGACCGTTCTGGATGGTGATGTTGAAATCGGTGGTGGAGTTGTCGCTGTATTTGTAGAGGCCAAGGGTGGCGGTGCTGATGTTACCGTTCTTGGGGAGGCTGGAGGTGTTGAAGAGGAGCATGCCGCGGTAGACGTAGTTGGTGGGACCGACTTGTTTGTCCTGGCCGATGTTGATAGTGGTGGCGGTGTTTGAGATGGTTCCAGTGGCGGCGGTCCAGGCGGTGTTGTAGACAGCGTTTGAATTGTAGAGGTAGCCGTCGCTGGTCTTGGATGGGAGGGTGTAGGTGGGGTCGATGATGACAGGGAACGTCATGGTGGTAAGTGTGGTGTAGGGGATGCAGGAGAGGAGGTAGGTGTCGCCGCCTTGGTGGACGATGCGGTACGTCAGGTTAAAAGTCGTTGAGGTGTTGGTTTGTTCGTAGGCGATGCCAATGGGGAGGCTGCAGGCGAGGTGGCCGAGGGCGTCTTTGTAGTCAACGCTGTAGGCGGTGATGGAGGTGTTGCCGGTGATGGGGTTGGCTCCATCGTAGGGGGTGAGACTCTGGCTGTCGAGTTTGGTGGCGAAGACGAGGTAGGACGAGGGGCTGAGGCCAAATTGGCTGGGCGGATGGCTGAGGAGGGCGGTTTTCGTGGTGTTGCTGAGGATGATGGCTTCTTTGAGCTGGGTGTTTTGGTAGGTATAAGTGATATCAGTGCCAGTGAAGGCGCTGGGGTAGGTGATGGTATTCCCTGTGGCGGTAGCTGGGCTGTTCTGGATGGTTTGAAGGGTGTGGGTGGTCCAAGTAGTAGGGTCGATGTAGCCGACGGAGGCAAGCTTGCTTCGGACGACAGTGATGGTAGGGTCGGTGGAGCGGTTGTAGGCGAAGGCGACCGGCCAACTGTCCTGAGTGTTGGGTTTGAAGTAAGCGGCAAAGGGTCCTTGGTTGTTCCAGGTACGGTAGCCTATACTATAGGCGAAGCTGTCTTGCGGTAGCTGTGTGAGGGTGGTGTTGATTGGCTGCCAGCTGCTATTGGTAGTGGGTTGGTAGTTGACTTGGTTGGGGTAGGTGTCGAGGATGTTGTTGCCTGTTGTGGCGTTGTAGTACGTGTTCCAGGTGGGTCCACTATTGACGAGGGTGTAGTTTTGCGGTGGGTTGGGTGGGTCGGTGAGGTTGATGTATTGGTTGTTGGTGTAGGTGTCCTGTGTGGTGGCGACGGAGAGTTTTGCTGTTGCACTGACGTTGAAGCTGTGGGTGGCGGAGGCCACTTGGTTGTTTTGGACGTCGAAGGCGGTGATGGTGTAGTTGTATCTGCCGACTTTCCAGGTGTCGGTGAAGGCGAGTTTGTAGTGGTTACCTGTGGTGTGGGTCATGGTGCCGTAGCTGATTCCGCCTGGTGTGTAGACGGAGGTGGTGGCATGGTCAACGCCGCTGAGTTCGTCGGTGATGTCTGCGGTGATGTTGACGGTGCGTCCGAATCCGATGGGGCTGGGGGTGGCCGCGATGTTGGTGATGACGGGTGGGACGTCATCGGGGACGTAGCTGCAAAAGAGGGCGATAGCTCGGCTGCAGGTGAAGGTGAAGCTGGCGGGATCGGGTGGGGTTGGACCGTAGGCGATGAATTGTGTTTTACCATGGAGGGTTTGTCCCGTGGTGGTGTAGTTGATGTTGGTGGTGTTATCGCCCCAGATGGTGATGACGTAGTTTGTTCCGTTGTGTAGGGGTGGTCTTTGATTGGGGTTGAAGGTGAAGATGTGCCATCCTGTGGTGGTGGGCATGAGTTGGTTGGATGTTCCTATGAGTTTGGAGTCATTTTGTCGGTAGATCATGCAACGGTAGGTTGGTCTGGGATTGTTCGGGCTGCCGGTGACGTAGGCAGTGACGTTTGTGCCGTAGCCGTTTTGGTTAATGGTATAGTATGTTCCGGTAATACAGTCGGTGTCGCTTTCAGATGTGGTACCTTGTGATTCGCTTCCGATGCTCGTCCAATTGTGGAGGTAGAATGTTGGGGATGTTTGTGATTCATTATATCTTTGATCTACAAGATTTAGCGTTTTATTGATTCTTCCCGTAGAGTTGTAGAGATGGAAGATGATGTGATAGAGTCCGGAGGGGATAGATGATGACATGGTAAAGTTGACTTGGCTCTGGGAACCTGAACGGTTTGTGACGAAGCTTACTTCCTTGTTCGCTATTGGCTGAGATTGACTATTAACTAGTGTAGCGTTAACCATAACTTTGTCGCTTGGTAAACAGGATTTTACAGTGAAAATGGCTTGAATGGAGTTTTTCTTTTGGTCACCATGTGAATCATAAGTCGAATATGAGATATCATCGAAGTGGCAGTTCGGGTTTACACAGAAATATTTAGTTACATTCCAAGCAAGTTCTGAAGTCACATTAACATCATTAAAATCAATGTTAGCCAACGAATCTCCGTCATGGTAATTATTACCGGCCCGATGCCAACCATCCCAACCATTTTCTTTACCGAATTGAATCGTCGTTCCAGCATTATTTTTCCAAACGTAATCCTCTGTTCCACCACCATGTCTTTCAAGTACATTGAAATCATAAAAATTATCTGTTCGTTCCTGATAATTTGTATCGTTCGATATCGCTCCTATAATAGGTTTCATGTCAACATTCGTTCTTATTTGTGTCGATAATTTGTTACCTGGAGCAGTTAAATTGAAACCAAGTTGATCGAAACCGATCCATGTAATATAATTATATTCCCCAAAACCAGTTCCCTTTGGGTGGGTATCAATAAAATGCTGAGCTCCACGCATGCCATACTCTTCGCCGGTAGTAAAGAGATAAGTAAGATTGTATTTGGGAATAATATTGTTGTCCTTGAAATATTTAGCTATTCCTAAGAGAATTGCTCCTCCGACACCACTGTCTCCTGGTCCCTGATTCCACCAATTATCAATTCTATTGCTTAATACAACAATACCATTATTAGGACTATTCGAGATATTGCGGTAGGCGACGACATTATGGCTAATTACGCCTGGTGTGTTTTTTGTTTGCACCCTCACATTTTGGTCTATAAATCCTGTTACGGTTATGTCCGGATTTTGCCTTAACGAAGATCCGGTATTTTCATTAACAGAAAAGATTGGTAAAGGATAATTATCAATCCAATAAGGGAAATTGAACCACCCCCAATTGTAACAGGGAGGTAGCATAAAATGTGTAGTTCCCGGACCTGCTATAATCAAAGCTCTGTATTTAGGTTGAAATGGATGGGTAAAATCAAATTTTAACATATTCCAACATATGTGATAGACACTATTAAATTGATTATTCCTGAAGATTCAAGATTTAAATCTAACAAACCAGCCCATGCATAAGAACCAGCATCAAATGTAGTTTGAGATATATTGAAAAAGTTTAGGTTATTTGCTCCATCTTTTATAACAAAATATTCAAAACCACTTTTAACCCCATTTATTACCTTGGATAAATTATTTGACACACCTTCGGACCGGGCAAATGAACAATTTTGATAAGCTGTATTTTGATAGTGGTAACCTCTTCCTTGATTTATTAAAATGCAGCCAGTAGAATTATCGGATAAATTATTAATTTGTTTTTCATTGAATTGCTCTTCATTGATTATGAACGCTTGATCTGTCTGATTAATTGGCATAGTTTGATTATTTTCAATATACCTAACTGTCCCAGATAAATTTCCAGGAAAGTTTGAATTCAGAACACTTGCACTTACATTATAATAGCTTCCATTTGTTGCTCCAGAAAACGGTGATAAGGTAGTTGCATCAAAATCCATAATTTTTATTGGTGGTGTATATTGACCATTAAAATAACATCTTTGGTTAATTAAAAGTCCGAAAGGAGATAATCCAATCCCAAAAGGATATAGTTCAGACATTGGAACGTCCCAAACATTTGAACCATCATGAATCGTTAATTTATAATCTCTTATTATTACTTTAGTTGTATATTTTTTTGTAGCGGGCAACAAATCTCCATTTTTATCTCTTTCAAATCCGTTTAGACCTGAAACATATCCAAGTTGTAATTTGGTTGCATTATTAAGTCCGCAGATATCTATATCATTTAAAATAAGATTTTCAGTATAATTTTCTCCAGCAGTTGCCCAACTTCGGCCTTTAGGAATAAAATTTTCAGGACCAGACCAGTCAGAGTGATAAATAACATTTGCAAATAATCTTGTTCGATTTAAAACATAATCATTGTCTAAAATTTTATTTTGTTGAACAGGAACATTAGCTTCAACACTATTATTTTGTTTATATATAGGGATAGATACAAATATTAATAAAATACATATAAAAAATGCGAAGGATTTTTTTATTATCAATTTTTCCACCTCATTTTAAGGATAAATGAATTTCCATCTTATATGCTTTTTGTTTTTTTAATAAAAAGGCTTTATGTCAATACTTATTGAGGCAAATGGATTTAGTCTAAGGCATTAGACATTTCATAATTTCCAATTTTAAAAGAGAAAATATTATTATAATAATTATTTTAGAGTAGTAGAAAAACGCCTAATCAAAGCAAAAAACTATATAGGATAATGAATATTTTTATAGCCTATGCCTGTCCGTATGAAAGGAATCACAATCCTTACAATCAGTCTGTTAATGCTTCAGGGCATTCTAGTTATTCCAGTTCTTTCTACAGAACAAAAAAAGTCCTTTGATGAACTAAATAAATATAATTCTTCGTGGGAAGTAGATACACCTTCTGCGAGCCCTTCAATAGTACAAACCTCTGATATTTCATTGTCGTTACTACCTTCATCTCTTCCAAGTGATGATCCAATGGATTCTTCCTGGCCGATGCTCAGCCATGATAATAACCATACTGGAAGAAGTCAATACAGCACCCTAAACGTTACAGGTTCAGAGCTTTGGAGGATCATGAATCAAGGCGCGATGGAAAGCTCAGCTATCGTTGATAAAAACGGGACTGTTTATTTTGGATGTTGGGGTCCAGATTCATATCTTTACGCCGTCTATCCTAATGGGACAATTAAGTGGAAATACAAGGCACATGGAACAATATGGTGTACTCCCGCTATTGCCGCTGATGGTACTATCTACTTTGGAACGTACGCATCAGACTTCACTGCAATTTCATCTAACGGAGAAGAAAAATGGCTCTATATGGCAGGGCTTGCAAGTTATTCCCCCGCAATCGCAAAAGATGGCACCATTATTTTTGGATCTGAAAATGGCTATGTCTATGCAGTCAACCCTGATGGGTCATCAAAATGGAGATTTCATACAGGGTATGATATTAAAGGCAGTCCAGCTATCGGCATTGATGGAACTATATATATCGGGTCAGGGGACGACTACCTTTATGCTCTTTCCCCCAATGGATCACTAATCTGGCAGTTCAACACTGGTGGTTATATCAAAGGTTCAGCCTCCATAGCACCTGATGGAACAATTTATGTTCCAAGTTTTAACGGATTTCTTTATGCGATAACACCCGATGGGAAATTCCGATGGGCTGAATATACCGGTGGTAGTATCGCTGGCGCTGGAGTTGCTTTGGCTTCTGATGGAACTATTTATATCGGTACTGACCAGCTTAGAGCATTCTATCCAAATGGGACTTTGAAATGGATTACTGCAGTTGGTGGCGATATCTACGGTACTGTTCCAGCAGTATCCATGGATGGTACAATCTTCGTCACCGCAGGAAAATCCCTCGTAGCGGTAAACCCTGATGGTTCAATTATTTGGCAAAAACAAATCAGTACCGAACAGAGCTATTCCTCCCCAAGCATCGGACCTAATGACATAGTCTTGGTCGGTTCTGAAACAGATACAGAAAAAGGTCGATTAGGATTCCTGCACGTCTTCGGACCGGGACAACCAAAAAATATTACAATAGTAAATCCTGTCCAAGGCCATCGTTATCTTTTCTACAAAGATCAAGGGAAAAGTCTCTTAGGCATAACTGAGATTATAGGAGGCGTCACAATCAAAGTCACGGCGTCAGTCGAGCAGGATATTGACCATATCGATTTTTTCGTCGCCCAATATAGTGTAGGTACTCCTAATTTCAGGCTTCAATATACGACCACTTTTCCACCTTTCCAGTGGAATATGAATAAACACTATAGGAACGACATTCATCCTCTACGACCCTTTGGTTTTAAGATTGTCCGTATAATTGGTTATTATAAAAGCGGATGTTCCTGGATAGAGGATTTACCCAAAGTATGGTACCTCCATATGTTATAGTCTAATATCGCATCTTATTCTCTCGAAAAAGGAAAGAATCTGAACTTGTGAAACAATCTCTTCTTCTAACTTCGATTATTTCATGAATATGGAATATTACTGATAGCGGAAAAAATTAATTTGTTTAATCCATTTAGCGGATATATTAATATTCGAATGATCAAGAACCCACCCCAAATCCATTGAAGACAAAATATCTCTTAGCGACTAAATCCACTCTCAACCTAATGGCTTGACAAGAGTCGATTACTTCCCAATTATCTCCCGATGAGATTTGCTAGCCAAAGCCAGAAGCCAGACAAAGGAACAAGAGCATCACCATAATCACGATATTTGCCGTCAAAGATGATTTTATTGTATCCGGGAACATCAGATGATAATTGAAGCTTCAGATGAATAAACCATGGCCACAAGTAAGGTGGGGGGAGTGGATCGCCCTGAAATTTGAATAGATAATATTCTCGACTCTGTTGAGGTTCCCATGTCTGATTATCCCAAAATACATCATGAGAAGGAGGATTCATATGCGAAAACACGAAATTCCATTTGCCATCAACATGAAACGAATGGATAGTTTCTGTTCCGTTGTTTTGAACCTTAATTACCAACCAATAACCAAAATCTGGACTGCTCCATTGTAACCACACCTCAAGTAACTTCAATCCTTCGCTTTCAGCTGGAGTTGTAATTTTAATGGCAGTCTGACGCCCAACTACATTTGATTGATTACCAAGAACAAGAAGAACAAAAACCAAGATAGTAAATCCTACTAAAATCACCTTCTTCATTTATATTCCTCCAAATTGCTAATCCATATAGACTCTAATAAAACTATCTCAACTTCTATTAAAAATAGCTAAATTAGCTAAACTAGATGGTGCTCTTCTTTCGATCTGCTGATTTAAAATAAAGATATTATCTGAAATAAACATTTCAATCTAACTCCAAAGGAGTTAGGCGGATGTCTGCTCGCGCACGATAAAAAAGAGCAACAATGTTATAGAAAAAGGCAACGATGTGGCTTTTCACCTGCAGATCTTTACAGCAGTTTAGACAGTTCAGTATTCCTGGCCGATAATGAAAATCCCTTCGAAAATACGGGAAATACTTTCAGTCATCTCAATAAATATTATAAACAAAATATTAATTTCACTTATGACCACCAGAGTGCGCGAACACCCTGGTGGCCTGGAGCCATGATAGTATGAGTATCACAGCCCCGTGGATGATACAAGAAGAAAGCTCTAATAAACATTATTCTCCCCAGAAACAAACCCAGACCACTATATCCTATTTCTATCAACAATCAGACTCCTACAACGCCAACCCAGGCACTGGTTTGGCAGGAGGTAGAAATCAAAAATGGACACCAACAATAACCAAAGTAAGCGACAGAACTTTCGACTTTCTACAACAACCAAGCATCACTATGGAAGAATACCTAGACATAATCCTCAAGAAAGTCAATAGAATCGATTTCCCCATCACGCTAGACCCGACCAATGCGTCCTTCGATGACGTGGCCATCCACGCCATCATCAGACAACGATTGAAAAAAACCACAGTCGCCAAACGCATCACCTACGCACGCTACATGGAGACCCATACCGTCCCCGTAGACTTCCGTAACCCGCGGTACGAGAACTTCATCCGCCACATGGACTACCGCGAACAAGTAGAAGGCGCCGGTTACGGCGCCCTCGGACGAGAATGGGATACCATGAAAGTCTTCCTCCGATCCTACGGAATCCAGACCTCAGATTGGCCTTACCGACCACCCTCACGACCCTACTACACCGCCAAAATCATACCCTTCCCAGACCAAATCAACCACATCCTGCACCTCACCTACTCAGAGGATGACTACGAGAACGCCCTCATCCAGTACCTCCTCACCCACAACTTCGTGATCGGCTGGCGAATCCCCAGCGAACCCGCACTCCTAAAACTCTCCGACATCATGATCGACGACGACCGCGGTTACATCAAAATCACCGAACCGAAGAAACATGACTCCACCCGCATCGTCACACCCATAGAGATCATGACCAACCGTCGACGCAAATCCATGAAGAACTGGATTGATCATTGGCGACCTAAAGTTGCATGCCAGCACTCACAAGACTACGTCTACCTCACAGCAGAAGGAAAACCCTTCACCAAGGAATCCCTACGCATGTTCCTGAACCGAAAAGCCACCCGCCAAATCAAAACTGTTCTACCACAGTACCACAACTACATCGCACGGGACTTCTGCGCCATTGCACGCCTCATCAGAACCAAGATCCAATCAGGAAGCTACGACGAGTTCGAGGTGAAGGAATGGCTCGGGCATACAAAGATCCAGACCACGATAAGCTACATCAAGGACGCCAACCACTACTACCAGCTCGCTCCCTATGACTGGATTTACCGCGTCCTTAAAGCAGACTCTGAGACCTGCGGGGATAACGCGGAAATTCAAAAGAACCAAAAAATAGGGCCTTTTACCCCGATTTTCTCCGAGAAGACTGTACGGACGTGGCGGGATTCGAACCCGCGACCACCGACTTAGAAGGCCGGTGCCCTATCCATGCTAGGCCACACGCCCATAAGGGAACTTTGAAAGGGGGAAGCGCTGAGGAGGAGATTTGAACTCCTGCCCCCCTTGCGGAGGACCGGCTCTCAAGGCCGGCGCAGTGGGCCGAACTTTGCTACCTCAGCAGAATTGCCTTCCAATCCTTGCTACTTGGGTAGGTTAAACTAAAAACGGTATAAAAAAGGTGGTACACCAAGAAGGGAAAAGAAAGAGGCGTCCTGGGATTGTTTAGGATTTCAGGACGATTTCGATGTGCACGCCGTCCGGGACGGAAATCCGCATCAGTTGGCGGAGTGCCCGGTCGCTGGCGTCCAGGTCGATGAGGCGCTTATGGACCCGCATCTCCCAGTGGTCGATGGTCTCCGTGCCCTCACCGTCGGGTGATTTGCGGCAGGGGACACGCAGCCGTTTCGTGGGCAGCGGCACCGGTCCTTTCAAGGCGACTCCGGTCTTCTCTGCAATCATTTTAATCTGCGAACAGACTTCGTCGAGTTTCGTTGCTTCCGTGCTGGTGAGTGAGATGCGCGCTTTTTGTGCTGACATGGTCCGGTACCTCTGAATGGTTAAAGGGAAAGAAAGAGAGTGAAGTAAAAGGTTACTTCACAGCCTCGACTTCAAGACAGACGCCTGCGGCCACAGTCTGACCCATGTCACGGATGGCGAACCGGCCAAGCTGCGGAATCTTCTTGGACGACTCGATGACCATGGGACGGGTGGGGATGATCTTGACGATCGCTGCGTCTCCTGTCTTGATGAAGTCAGGGTTCTCCTCTTTGACTTGTCCGGTCTTGGGATCAAGTTTCTTTTGGATTTCTTCGAAGCGGCACGCGACCTGTGCGGTGTAACAGTGGAAGACAGGCGTGTACCCCTTGGTGATGACGGATGGGTGGTTCAGGACCATAATCTGTGCGATGAAGGACTTCGCGACCGTAGGTGGATCGTTGATCGGTCCGGCGACGTCGCCACGGCGGATCTGGTTCTTGTCGACACCGCGGACGTTGACGCCGACGTTGTCGCCAGGCATGCCCTGGGCGATCTGCTCATGGTGCATCTCAATGGTCTTGACCTCACCGATGATCCCGCCGGGCTTCAAGCTGGGCTTGAAGATGATCTGCTGCCCAGGCTTCATGATGCCGCATTCGATCTTGCCGACCGGGACGGTGCCGACTCCCTTGATGGTGTAGACATCCTGGATCGGCCAGCGGAGTGGCAGGTTGACTGGTTTTTCTGGGACGGTGAAGTTGTCAATCGCAGCAAGGATGGTCGGGCCGGTCCACCAGGTGATCTTGCCCTTGTCCTGGATGTTGTCGCCGACGAACGCGGAGACAGGCAGGAACTGGAGTTGTTCGTCTTTGTAGCCGACGCTCTTGGCAAGTTGGTGGACGTCGGTTTTCACCAGTTCGTAGCGTGCTTTGTCGTAGGGTGGTGTGGTGGCGTCCATCTGGTTAATCGCGACGATCATCTGTTTGACACCCAGGGTGCGGGCCAGGAACATGTGTTCCTTGGTCTGGGCCATGACGCCGTGTTGAGCGGCGACGACGAGGATGGCCGCGTCAGCCTGAGAGGTGCCGGTGATCATGTTCTTGACGAAGTCCCGGTGGCCGGGCGCATCAATGATCGTGATATAGTACTTGTTGGTGTCGAAGCGCTTGTGGGCGACGTCGATGGTGACACCTCGCTCACGCTCTTCTTTGAGTTGGTCGAAGATCCAGGCGAGCGCGAAGCTTTCTTTTCCCTTGGCCTTGGCCTCTTCTCTGAACTTCTCGACCATGTGAGCAGGGAACTGCCCGGTATCCAGGAGAATCCGTCCGACGAGGGTGGATTTCCCGTGATCAACGTGACCAATGATTACGAGGTTTAGGTGTGGTTTCTCTGCCATAGTGTCTTCTTCCTCCGACGTAGGTAGTTCTGCCTAGTATTTGAGGTTTTTCCCGACTTCGGATGTGCTTTCTAGGTTTGATAGCGTATAGCCTTCTTGTTTATAACTGTTTCCCAGGGGTAAAACTCAGTTTTTGACGTGAAAAAGAGAAGGCGAAAAAACCATCAACGTCATCCACAAGAAAAAGTTCCCTTCTTTTTCAAAAAAAGAGATTTGTTGATTAACAAAATACCTTTTATATACGAATCGCTTTATTCATTACACGGGGAAAGAACATGAGAGGAAAAATATTCGTCACAGGTCTCACTTTTGGAATCATCGTCCTGCTCACCTCAACGGCCATACTCCCAGCACTCTCCGGAAGTCAGACCCGACCCATCACTGAAACAAACAGGCTATCAACGGCCTCATCGCAGACCACAACCACACTTACCTTCTACATAGCAGGAAAGACCCAGCTAAACAAACACACCGTCACCCTCACCGTGCACGATGCCGAGGCGATCACCACCCAGTTCCAGACACTCAGAGCCGAGCTCATCACACATCCCAGCAAAATCAAGACGCAACAACTTGAACAACAATTCCTCAACATCCTCTACGAAAAAAACGTAGTACCCACCGGAGTCACACGACAGGAACTACTATCACTGCTCCAACCACCATCACACAGCTATACACCACCGGTCAAACACCCCCTGACCCAGTATAACTTCGACGGCACCGAATACATGTGCACCTTCCTCTCCTGGGGCGAAGGAACCTCCGGCCCCATCATCATCCTCCCACGTCTCATCCCCATCATCGAACTCCCCATCCCCCGCATCTACATGCACTGGACCGCAACCGATTATGCAGTGACCTCCTGCGGCGCGCTGAATTCCAACAAAGGCTTCACCGCCGAAGGCCCGCAAAAAGGCACCGCCATCGGCTTCTGGGGCATCGGCTTCACCGTCCACTTCCCCCCCATGGCAAACATGTACGGACTCATCGGCTACGCCCTCTACGCCCACGTCTCCGCCGACTACATGGAATACTACCCACCCAACAGCCCACCGGAGATCACCCAAACCGATCCTGCCGACGGCCAACAGAGTGTCCCCCTCGCCACCGCCGAGCTCCGCTTCCAGATCTCAGATGCTGACGGCGACCTCATGAGCTACAACGTGAGCACCAGCCCCGATATCGGATCAGGCAGTGGAGGCTTGAAGCCTGATGGTACTTATTCCATACCGATCAGCGGTCTGCAAGAACTCACCAACTACACCTGGCACATCACGGTGACCGATGGGAAAGACACCATAGAAAAAACCCAAACGTTCACCACCGACGCTGTGTCTCCCATTGTCTCCCACCCAGCACCCTTCAACGGAGAACGGGAAGTCCCCACCGATATTGCTACATTGCAATTCACTCTACGGGATCCGCAAAACGACCACATGAGTTACACCGTCCAGACATCCCCCAATATCGGGAGTGCGAGTGGCACGGACTTTACTGGCGGAACCGTTACAGTACCCGTCAGCGGCCTCACCATTGGAACTCTCTATCATTGGTACATCAATGCGACGGACGGGATTCATTGGACTCGGAAAGTCCTGAGCTTCACCTCAGGCTATCCTTCTCATTTCAACCCCTTTGACTATGGATGGCATTACCGCAAACAAGTGACAATCCAGCACACAGAGGTTGCGGGGACGCTCACCAACTTCACTATCCTCCTCAGCGTCACCGACAGTGATTTGACGAAGGCGCAGAACAATGGCGGCGATCTCCTGTTCATGGACAATACCGGATCTGCGGTCAAACTCCACCATGAAATCGAATTCTTTGATAAATCCTCTGGGGCACTCATCGCCTGGATTAAAATTCCTCTACTCTCCTCAAGTGAAGATACAGTGTTCTACTTGTACTACGGGAATCCAACCAGCATAGATCAGTCGTACCTACAAAAAACCTGGGACTCCAATTGCCAAGCGGTCTGGCATATGAACGATGCAACCGATCTGACCATTTCAGATAGTACGATAAATGGGTATACCGGAACGAAATCAGGTCAAGGCAATCCAAAGGAAGAAGACGGGAAGATTGGCAAAGGCCAGAGTTTCGATGGTTCGAACGACTATATCTCGATTACTGATCACTCTGTTTTAGGAACAGGCGATAAAACCATAAGCTTTTGGATGAAAATCAATGACAACAGTGATTTTCAGACACTAATGACGAACGCGCTTGGCGGGACTTATAATAATGCAGGGTTGGAAATAGCAGTAGATTATGGAATGAATATGACCGATTCAATTGGTAACGGTAATTCACCTGGTGCTTTTCTCATCATCGGTCATAAACCCATTCCCGACCATACAACGTATCATTATTATACCGTAAGCCAGAGCGGTTCTAACCTAAGTTTATACCTTGATGGTCCTCTATATGGATGGACGACTACGACATCTGGTACAGAATCATCCCCTAATTACGATTTGATTATAGGGAAAAGCCATCAGGACCCATCACATTCTTACTGGTTTGACGGCCATGTAGATGAAATCAAAATGTCTAATATTGCTCTTCCAGCATCATGGATTCAAACAGAGTATAATAATCAAGATTCACCTTCAACGTTTCTTATGGTTGGACCTGAAGTGCCAGGTCCATAATCTTTCTTTATGTATTTCGAAGGATACATCTACAAGGTACAAATGTCAACCATGGCACTCTCACCGTAATGGATCTCGACGTCTTTCAAAAACCAAAATGACCCCTCTGCGTTCTACACCGTTGGACCAGAAGTGTACCATCCTTAGACTAAATGAAAACCAGAATAGGATCTTAATGTGATAAGTCTTGGATGACGGTCTCGACGAGGCCTTTGTACTGGCGTGCCAGCGCCTCGACCGCAGGCTTGGTTTTAGCTTGGACGTAGACGCGGAAAATTGGTTCTGTGCCTGAGGGGCGCATCAGGACCCAACCGTCTTTGACGAAGAGCTTGACGCCGTCGGTGCGGTCGACACCGGTGACGTCCTTGGAGTCTTTGACGGGCAGTACGATGGTATCCATAACTTTCTGTTTCAGGTCGTTCGGACATACCATCTTCGAGGTATCGACTTCATAGTTAGGGATAGCAGCGATGAGCGAAGAGAGTGGTTGTTTTTCCTTTGCGAGGATTTCAAGGAACATGGCGAGTGCCATCGCAGAGTCGCGACAGTATTGCAGTTTGGGGAAAATGAGCCCACCGTTCCCTTCACCGCCGAATATAGCATTTGTTTCAACCATCCTTCGTGCGACGATGGGGCTGCCGACGGCGGTATAAATGACTTTTCCGCCGTTCTCTTTGACCACATCCTCAAAACAGTTCGAAGTGGTGACGGGGGTGACAGCGACGCAGACACGACGTTGTTTCGTAAGGTAACGTACGCCGAGCGCGAGGCTTTTATCACCCAAAATAAAGGAGCCTTTCTCGTCAATGAAGATCGCCCGGTCCAAGTCACCATCCTGTGCGATGCCGAAGACCGCGTCGTGTTCCGGGACCGCCTTCATGAGTGCGCTGAGGTTGTCTGAGATCGGCTCGGAGTAGCGTCCGGGGAAGGTTTTGCCTCCTTGCTTCTCCTTAGTTTTTATCGACGAATCGTTGATTCTCAATCGCATCTCGTTAACTATATTATAACGGAAAGCATCCTGATGGTGACGACATATGAATGCGATAAATATAGAAACAATATTTCGGGCGTACGATATCCGAGGAATCTACGGAGTAACACTGACTGAGGATATTGTGTATAATATTGGTGCAGCGTACGCAACTTTCTTAGGAGAGACTAAAACAATTTGTTTAGGAAGAGATACGAGATTATCAGGCGAAAAATTACTCGATGCTTTCTTGAAAGGAACACAAGAACATGGCTGCAACGTGGTCAAAACAGGGGTCGTTCCAATACCGATTCTCGGTTTTTTCACATGGCGTAATAATTATGATGCTGGGGTCTACATCTCAGCATCGCATAACCCTCCCGAATATAATGGGATACGAATCAGAGGCGCTGATGGAGCAGGGTTTCTGGATGAAAAACAGAAAATCAAGGAGATTTTCCTGAAAAAATCGTTTCGAACGATTTCTTCGAAACAGCAGAAGGAGCTAAAGGAAACAACCTATGACGTGAATGATTTATTGAATGAATATTTTGATTTTGTTACAGAAAAAATTGATGTACAACGGGGGCTCACTCTTGTAGTGGACCCGGGAAATGGTTCTGCATGCGATATGTTGCCGTTGTATGAAAAGCTCGGGCATGTGGCTCACGGGATCAATATGACATTTGACGGGGCTTTTCCAGGCCGAGGACCAAATCCGAATGAGAAAACAACAAGTCAGGCCGGTGAACAGGTGCGGCAGACGCACGCAGATTTCGCCGTCGCGTTCGACGCGGATGCAGACCGGGGAATCATCCTGGATAACAAGGGACGGTTCGTGCCTCCTGAGAAAATTGCGGTGATTATCGTAAAGAACAGCGAAAAAACCGGGGACGTGGTGGCGAGCGTCGACTCCTCGATTTTGTTAGAACGAGAACTGGCGGGAACAGGGATACGAGTGATTCGAGAGAAGGTTGGTGATGTCTTCATTGCGCAGGCTGTGAAGAAGCACCATGCCGTAATCGGTGTTGAGCGATCTGGCCATTTCTTTCTCTCGTCGTTTCATGCATCTGATGACCCCTTTGTGATGAGCGCAAAATTATCTGAGATTCTCTCGAATACGCGGAAATCTCTCTCTGAATTAGCTGATGAAATCCGGGATTATCCCTATATTTCAGAGACAATCAACTGTCCGGATACTATAAAATTCAAAATTATGGACATCCTGAAAAATGAGGTAGCCGCGGTGAGTGAAAACGGCGAGGTGAGTTTACTCGATGGTATTCGAATTCATACAGATTCATGGATGATGCTAGTTCGAGCTTCGAACACGGAGCCGATTCTTCGGATGTATATCGAAACCTCTGAAGACAACTTAAAGGAATTAGTACATACATACAGAACTGTGATACTCAACGTGATCAAAAAACATTCAAATTCTGGATAGAATCTCAAGGACTCCGTCCTCGTAATCCTTCGTAGCAATGTATTTGCTTATCGTCTTCACTTGGTCATCAGCGTTCTTAGGGCATGCAGGATATCTAACCTGTTTCAACACGACAAGATCATTAATCGAATCACCAATGGCGCATACTTCTGAATACTTTACTTTAAAATCGGCTAAAATAATCCGCAGTCCTTCGTTTTTGTTGATGTTTTTCAAAGAGATGTCGACGGCGCTTGCTGATCGGGTAACGGCGAATGCGTCAAAATTGTATGCAATGTAGGAAGAGATATCGGTATAGAAGTTCGTGATAGGTATGCCCGTTGGTGGGTTCAGACTTATCATCGTTAGTTTTCCTTTCTCAAGTATATACCCTGGATACATTTGTGATATGTCATTAGTAATACTTTTTTCAAGTGTACAAATTTCGTCAATATAATTCGGGGTGATTCGGGGATGTACTTTGATATTATCTGTTGAAGGATAGTAGAGTATTCCTCCATTTTCGCACACCAATGGACTATTACACGATAATAATTGGGCATAGCGTCGTACGTACTTTACGTCTCTACCGGAATTCAATGAGAATGAAAATTGATCTTTTTTAAAGGCTAATATATCCCTTATTTCCTGTAGTTTTCTACGGTTTGGCTTCGTGTTTGTTCCATGGTTGAGACAACCATCGATGTCAATGGAGAGAAAGCGAATCATACAATTACCTTTTTTCTCTAAGAAAATAAATGATTAAAAATATTGTGGAAATCATTACAATAAAAAATATGAATCCTACAACGGAGAGGGAAAGCGGAAGAAACATGTACATCAGCGAGTAGATGGTTGCAAAAGCAGAGAAGCCAGCGATAAGGGAAAGAACAAGGATGTAGTTACTTTGTTCAATTTGCGCCGTTGATGCTTGATTACTAAAAACAATGTCTTGAATGAAGTCTCTCATTTTTTCAAAAATTTCGTCTGAAAGTGTACTGCTGCTGTGGGAACGCCGCATTTCATAGAGACAGGAATTATAAATTGCATTCATCAATTTATTTTTAGTAAATTCGCTGATTTCTGTCGAGATTACAGAAGGCCTACTCAATCGCAGCAGAGCTTTCCTTGGAAAGAATATTGCTACTTTCTCAGCGGGATCAAAGATGTCATAAAAAAAAGTGGTGCTATACTCTTCGTTAGCTAATTTATGAATTTCTTTTGTCGTTATCCATCGACGAATTCTTATAAAAGGATACAGATAGATTTTTTCCACATATGTTCTAGCATTAAATTCTTCTTTAAAATCTTGGATGACTGAGCTCTGTTCAATTTGTTCACGCTGTTCTTTTGCGATCTTGAAGAGTTCACTGAATTGTACGATATTCCAATTTCCAACGAATTTAATACTGAGTCGTTTTTTATAATAACTGACTTCGCATTTGTACCGTTGGCCATGGATTATAATGGTGTCACTGGACCACCGAGTCCATCCTTGGTAGCCTCCATTTGTTCTTGACCATCCGGACAAATGCCCCTGTAGAATCTCGATTATCTCGTTGTACAACTGTTTATAAGTTGCATGTTCTTTTCCCTGAATGAGAAAAAGAAAATAATATTCAATGTCTGTCGACGACATAGAAGTTATATGAGAAGTATTACGAGCGGAGAGATAAGAGACCATATCGACTCCATGATAAATGAAACATATCCTTTATTTGTATTAAGGTTTGTTCATCCCTTCCATACAACAGAAACGCAGTGCAAGTTTCCTATTTGCTGAGTACATTTCCGATTTGCTTGTCTGGGTACCCAAGCGGTATCGGCTGGGTCCAGATGATGGTGTTATGAAATTTGGAATGTGGTGCGACGGTTTCGTAGTCGCCGACCGCGACGTCTTCAAGGATGGCGCCGTCGCCGATTTGGCAGTGTTCGCCGAGGACACTGCGTCGGATCGTGCAGTTGGGTCCGACAGTGACGTCGTTGAAGAGGACAGAGGCGTCAATGGTTGCACCGGCTTTAACGGTGACGTTGTCGCCGAGGCAAGAGTCGGTGGCGTTGCCTTGGATGATGGTTTTTTTTCCGGAGAGGTAGGGTCGGTGTCGTTCGGCGAGGAGCCGGCGGTTGACGTCGAGGTACGAGCTGATGCGGCCGACGTCGATCCAGTAGCCGGGGAATTGGTAGCCGTAGAAGCGGTCGGTGTCTTTGATGATACGGGGGAAGATTTCTTTTTCCATGCTGATGAGTTTGTCGGGTTCGATGTAGTCCAGGACGGTTCGTTCGAGGAGGTAGGCGCCGGCGTTGATGAGGTTAGAGGGTGCGTCTTGTGGTTTGGGTTTTTCGACGAAGTAGCTGATTTTTTCGTGGGTGTCGATTTTGACGACGCCGTATTCGGAGACGTTGTCCACTGGCCACAGGGAGATGGAGGCCATCGCGTTGTTTTTATCGTGTGAGTGGAGCATGTCTTGGAGGTTAATGGAGGCGATGATGTCGGCGTTGAGGACGAAGAAGCGGCCGGTGATGTATTTGTCTGCGTATTTGACGGCGCCGCCGGTGCCGAGGGGCTGGGGTTCTTGGTTGACGATGACGGTTTGTTTGAGGTTGAGGGAGTCGATGTAGTCTTGTATTTGGTTGCGGCGGTAGTTGACGGCGAGGATGACGGTGTCGACTTCAGGGGGGAGGCTGTCGAGGATGTAGGTGACCATGGGTTTGTTGAGGATTGGTAAAAGTGATTTGGCTCGGGTGAATGTGAACGGTCGTAGGCGGGTACCAAAGCCTCCGGCTAGGATGATTGCCTCCATGTCGTCACCAGCGCTCGTCGGAGCGTGTGTGTGGCTAAAACGCCGGGTGTTTTAATAGTTACCGTTCATGGCGAGGGCGGCTTCAGGAAAAGTTTTATATTTGCAGGGAGAATATTAGTAGGTAGCCTAAGGGGGCTTGAACCTATCATGAAGTCGATTCAGAAACGAACTATCCTTGCCTTGCTGTCGGTGGTCCTTGCTGCGTGCATGGTGCTGCCGTCTGTGGGCGCCGCCTTATCGTCACCGTCTGCGGTGTCTCATCGTGCACCGTCGAAGAAAGCGTCGAGTACGGGTCAGTATTGGGGCTTGATTTTTGCGGTCGGTACGTATTATAACCACCCTGATGAGGACCGCCCTGAGATGATCGATGCGGCGAACAACTTGTTCACCACGTTGACGAATTCGCCGAACTGGCAGGCAGATCATATCCATATGCTGACTGCGAGTATGGCGACGGGGAAGAACCTCATCAATCAACTCATCTGGCTTGCGAAGAACTCCCAGCCGGGTGACTACGTCGTGGTGTACTTGACGACCCATGGCGGGCAGTTGCGGACGCCGAAGGGTCTGCCGCTGGATCTGCCGCCGAAGGACGAGGCTGACGGCATGGATGAGTTCCTCGTGATGTACAATGGGTTTGAGAACCCGTATTGCATCATTTGGGACGACCTGCTGAACTTCTTCCTCAGCCGGATCAAGTGTCAGGGTCTGTGTCTCATCGTGGATAGTTGCTATAGCGGCGGGTTCAACGATGATCCGATGCAGATGGGGACGAAAGCGGCCATGGAGGCCTATACCCATGATTTCGTGAAGAGCTTGTCCGGTCAGAACCGCATCGTCTTGATGTCCTGCCGTGAGAATGAGGTTTCGTACGGGACTGACTTCAGTAACTATCTAATCTCCGGGTTCCAGGGCTGGGCTGATTTCTTCGGGAACGGCGACGGCATCAACTCTGCGGAGGAGGCGTTCGCGTTCGCTGATTTCTGGGTCGAGCTTGGCGGCCAACAGGTGCCGACGATCTCGGACAACTTCCCAGGTGAGTTCCCCGTAACGTTCAATTAACCGGGGACACCTCTCTTCCTTTTTTTCGTTCCCCAATTTTTTGTCTTTGATTTGAAGGGGGGGCAACCAGGGTGTCATTCATGCAGGAATCAATTGATGATTGTGGATAATAATCAGAGTTTTTTCTCAAGGGAAAAATTATAAATGAGTCCTCTTATTGTGGGAGGGCGCATACACCAGATATACAAGTGTTCCATCGGGCTCGTGGTCTAGTTGGTTATGACGTCTCCTTGACACGGAGGAGGTCTTGAGTTCGAATCTCAACGAGCCCACTCCACTCTTTTTACTCCTTCGCAAGCCTGAAGGCTCCGCAGGAAAGGCAGCGGTCTCTATGGACGCACAGGATGCTTCCGCACTGCGGGCACTGCCAACGGGTTGTCTCATCCTGAACGAACCGCCGGATGCCATCATGCTTGATGGCAACAAGATTATCGATGATGCTGAGGCGGTATTTCGTCCGATAGCGATGGTCCATATGACGTAATCGTGCGCAAGGGAACGTGTCACACACGAAGCAAAAGTCCTTACGGCTCTTTCCTCGGTTCTCGCAAAGTTTAATTTTACACTGTGATCGTGTCTTCGGTTTTCCTTCCTGGTCCCTTCGGCATCCCTCACAGGTGTTCATCTCTCGCAGATACGCGATGCACACCCGACAGTCAATCCCACAGGGAGCAATAAGCTTCGTGGAGAAACCGCCTGATGGTTTCTTTCTCTTTTGGTGCTTTGTGGTGACCGGCATCAAGAATGTGTATCACCATGCGAGTCAAAAAGGCTCTCACGACATCGATGAAAATCATACGGCCTTTCTTCGAAACACATTTTACAAATTTTCTACCTTCACTGGGCGGTCATCACGCGCGACAAAAAAACAAACATAAAGTATTTGAGAAACCAGACGGGGCCTTTCATCTGCGAATCTTCGCTGCGATTTACTCTTTGAGTCTTTCGTTATCCCTACCGTTTCTTCGGCGGTGGACGGCAAGAGAACATGACCAGACCAGTGAGCGATACGCAGCAACAACCCATGGCATCGGATCGTTCCAGGAGAACGTGGCGTGCACGTTTCGCGGATGATACGCATAAAGCCAGTCTTTCATGGACAGTGTTCCCTGTCGTAAGTCTGCGAGTGCAGAGTGCAGGTCTTCAGCGCCAAACACCCATCGGACAGTGTTATCCTCTGGGGATCGATTGAGCGGGAGCGGCAGATCCAGGGCATCTAGGTACGCAAGGTAGGCATGATTATAACCGAGATGCGCCGGGAAATTATTTTGCATCCAGAGCCGCGGGTTGACCTCAATAAACTTTAGCACACGGTCGCGGGAATCGAACCGAAACTCGACATCGACGATACCATGATAGTCTAGAGGCTTGAGCAACGATGTTGTCATCCTTTCAAGGTGAGGATTCTGTATTTGGCGAAGATAGCAGCCGTTGCCAAAACCTAAGGGCCATTCTCGGATGCGTTGATACATAAAGGAGCCATGGACGCCACCCATTTTGTCATAGTAAGCGTTGAATCCGAGCATGGCATCGGCGTTGCCGGGGATGATCTCCTGGGCGATCATGTCATGGCCTTTGGCCGCAGCCTTGTCGACCATGGTACGGAACTCTTCTGGGGAGGAGGCATAGAAGACCTTTAGAGGAAAGTCGAGGCGAAACTGCGTAGGGTATCGTGGTTTCAGAATGCAAGGATACGATAGGGCGGTACTGACCGAGGTGAGATCAGTCTTAGGATCGATAAAGTAGGTCGTTGGATGGGGGATATGGTACTGGTCAAGGAGCTTAGCCAGGGTGTGTTTGTTGATGAGCCTGTCAAGCAGTTCATAGGGCGCTGACGTGAGGTGGTAGTAGGCGGTGAGGTCGTCGGCGTGTTTGGCGAGGAGGAGCGTCTCGGTGTCGCCGGTGGGGAACAGCACGCCTTTACAGGGGAGTCGTTGGCCGAGGTCGAGAAGGAAGGCGATGTACTTGTCTGGCGAGCGTGCGGGGTCTGGTGATTGCAGGCCGGTGGTGTAGCGTGAATAGAAGGTGGATTGTTTGCGGGTGTCGATGACGATGGTGGGGATGTGGTGGGGTGCGAGGCTGCGGACAGCGCCGAGGTTGGAGGTGGCGTAACGTCCGAGGATGAGTGCGGGTGGTGTCGTCTGGGGGAAGTGGCGGAGGTAGCGGTCGAGGGAAAGGACGGTGGTCACCTTCGTGTGGTTCTGGCTGGGTGGCATCATAGGCGTGTGTCCTTTTTCAATGTATTCTTCTGTCCCGTTGGTCGTTGGACATGGATTTTTATAGCTCCTCATTGTTTAACAAAGTGAAGCGTGGAAAAGAGGTGTGATGGGATTAGAAGTAATGGGTGCCTGTGTACCCGCTTACGTTCTCCTCGTTGCACCTGTAAGGGTTCAACTCGGATGTGGTGAGGGGACATGAGTGAGGAATCGGAAAAGGCCTGGGGCGAGGGGAAGACGAAGTCGTTTCCTTGGTTGTTTAATGCATCGCCATTGGAACAGGTTGTCGATCAGCCTGGGAAGTCGCCGTCGGGGCTCTCGTCTGTACCGGAGAAGACGCCTCATGCATCTACGATTTTACGTGGAGGTATGCATGAATCCGATGGGAAAAACCTGATGTCGGATATCTATGAGAAATACCGTCTGATTGCTTTAACGACAAGTGATTTGATTGTCTTCACTACGTTTGATACAAACCCGGTCTATACCTTTGTTAGTCCTTCTCATAAGAAAATCCTAGGGTACGATGCAGAGGAGATGTTGGGAAAATCAGGTTTCGAATTCATTCACGAAAGCGACAGAGAACACCTTGTGACGTTGTTGCTCAAGTACATTGACGCGAAAATGAACAGCGGCCTCACCGAAGAGATGATGAAGAATGCGCCGAAACTTGAATATCGTTTTCGTGACAAGTCGGGTCAATGGCATTTCCTACAGAGCACCGTTGACATCGTGAACAATGAGCTGCTCTTTATCTCAAAAGATGTGACTGAAAAAAAACACATCGAAATGCAATTGCAGGAGAACGAAAAAAGGCTCAACTCCATTATCCAAGGCCTGTCAATCCCTGCGTTCTTCCTCGGTAAGGATCACAAGGTCATCTATTGGAATAAGGCGTTGGAGGAGCTGAGCAGAGTACGTGCTGAGGATATCATTGGTACGAAGAATCAGTGGAAGGCGTTTTATTCTGAAAAGAGACCGGTCTTGGCGGACCTCCTTATCGATGGTTCCAGCAAAGACTTGAATGATTGGTATGCTGGAAGAATCGAAAAATCCAGGCTGCTGGATCAATCGTACGAAGCGATAGATCTCTTCCCTCGCCTCGGGACAAACGGAAAATGGTTACGGTTCACCGCCGCCCCAATCCGTGATACGAACGGGGAACTGATTGGCGCCTTAGAGACTCTTGAGGATATCACGGATCGGAAAAAAGCGGAAATCGCCTTGCAGGAAAGTGAAAAGAATTATCGCCTTCTTTTCGACTCCGCGGGCGATGCGATCGTCCTCCTAGACATGAAGGGTAAAATCCTCAACGTCAACGACAAGTTCCTACGATTAGGGGGAATGAGTAAAGAAGAACTAATGGGGAAACACTTCAAAGATCTCAATCTCATTTCTCTTAAAGATCTTCCAAAAATAATGGCGCATTTTGCATCAATCATCGCTGGGAAAAACAAGCTTTCGACTGTCACCATTCAAAATAAGAAAGGTGAATGGAAATACCTAGAGGTATCCTCTTCGATTATTTCTCATGATGGGAAAAAGATAGGTGTCTTGAACATCATCCATGACGTTACTAGCAGAAAACAAGCAGAAGAAAATCTTCAGCAAAGCGAAGAGAAATATCGCCTCGTCGTCGAAAACGCCATGGAAATGATTCTTGTCGCTCAGGACGATGTTTTAAAGTTCGTCAACCAATCGACACTAAATCTCTTGGGGTATACACAAGAAGAGCTCTTAAGTAAGCCCTTCATGGAATTCATTCATCCTGACGATCGGCAAAAGGTCCTTGAGAATTATACCGCCCGACTCAAAGGAGTCAACACAATTCCAATCTATTCCTTTAGAGTAGTCACGAAACAAGAAAAGGTGCGGTGGGTTGAGATTCAAGCGGTCCATATTTCATGGCAAGGAAAACCTGCTTCCCTGAATTTCCTGCGTGATATCACCAATCAAAGAGAAACGCTCGATGAACTGAAGACATCAGAAATCAAGTATCGAAACCTCTACGACTCTCTTCGAGACGGGAGCGCCGCTGTCGACCTGCAGGGGAAGATTACCGAGTGCAATCCTGCATTTGAGAGCATCGTCGGTTACTCTATCAACGAACTTCAAAAAATGACGTTCAAGGAAATCACTCCAGAGAAATGGAATGCGATAGAAGATCGTGTTCTCAATCAGATTTCCGAACGTGGCTATACGGAATTATACGAGAAAGAATATCGACGGAAAGACGGGAAAATAATACCCGTGGAAATCCAGGTGTACGATATCTACGACAACGAGCATCACATCACCGGGCACTGGGCGTTTGTGCGCGATATCACCATGCGCAAGAAAATGGAATCCGAACAAAAGGAAAATGAAGAACGGATACGCGCAATCGTCAAAAACGCGCCAATCGGCATCGTAGTGATAGACGCAGCGAAGAACATCATCGATGCAAACACTGCTTTCTGCAACATCCTTGCGTATCCCGAAGTTGAGCTACTGAAAATGAACTTCATGGATATCATCTATGCAGAAGATTTCCAGGAAATAATGAGTAGAATGGCGGATCTGGAAAATGGAAGACTCACATTTTTCCGACAGGAAAAACGTTTCATTAAAAAAGATGGAAGCCAAATAATAGGAAAGATAGTGATTAATGCCCTCCGAGACCAAAATAACCATCCTTCTATTTTTATCGCAGAACTTGAAGATATCACTGATCGAAAACACTTGTATGACGCGATAAAAACCTCTGAGGAAAAATTCGTAAAGGCTTTTAGGGTTAGTCCCGTGGCGATTTCCATCACCCGTTTAAAGGACGGCAAATTCATTGAAATCAACGAGGCTTTTGAAAAGTTCTTTGGGTATAAACGTGAAGAATTGTTCGAACAGACCACCATTCAAAAAGGACTATGGTTTGATACTAAAGATAGAGACTTTGTAGTCACCGAATTACGTAAAAAAGGCTCGGTGGTCAATCAGGAATTCCGATTCAACACTAACGGCGGTATTGTGAAAATCGCCCGATGTTCAGCAGAGGTAATGGATATCAACAACGAGCAATGCTTCTTATCCGTCCTCATCGACGTGACTGAACAGAAAAAGGCTGAAGAAGCAACCCAACTGAGTGAAAAAAAATATCGAGAATTTGCAAATTTCCTACCTCAGATTGTTTTCGAAGCGGATAGCCAGGGGATGATTTCCCTAGTCAACCAAACAGCTTATAAACTGACAGGATACACAGAGGACGACATCAAAAAAGGAGTGAATATTTTTCAAGTGATTGCTGCCTGTGACCACGAACGTGTCAGAAGCAATCTAATTAAATTGACGCAGACTGGATACATGACGGGGAATGAGTACCTTTTACAGAGAAAAGATGGGACCACGTTCCCGGCCATTATTTACACGGCACTGGCAACGCATGAGAATGCATCTGCGGGCATCAGAGGATTTGCTGTCGATATATCAGAACGCAAACATATGGAGAAACAGATTTCAGATGCTCTTGATTTCAACAAGAAGATAATCGAGTCATCACCCATAGGAAAACTCATTTACAACTCAGAAGGACAGTGCGTCTCAGCCAATGAGGCGGCAGCAAAAGCGACGGGGGGAACCGTTGAAACGCTGCTCACACAAAATTTCCATCACCTTGAATCATGGAAGAAATCGGGGATGTACGAGGCTGCTCTCAAAGCCCTTTCCCAAGAAGGTCAAGAAAATCTAGAGACGAAAATGACCACCACATTCGGGAAGGAGGTTTGGTTTGACCTCGTTTTCAGTCCCTTCACATCTGAAGGAAAAAAACACCTGCTTGTACATGTTATTGACATCACCGCAAAGAAAAAAGCTGAACTCACTGTGCAATATGAGAGGGATTTATCGAAGAAGTATCTCAGCCTTGTTGGCACCATGATTATCGGCATCAACATGGATCAAAAAGTCATTCTTGTCAATAAAAAAGGCTGTGAGATTCTCGGATGGAACGAAGAGGAGATTATCGGCAAAAACTGGTTCGACACATTCATACCGGAGCGTTTCAGAACCGACATCAAACAGATGTTCCAGAAGATAATCACCGGAGAAATCATGCCTTATGAACATGTTGAAGGAAATCGTATCGTGACAAAAAACGGCGAGGAACGATTGATCGCCTGGAACAACACCTTAATACGAGACGAGACGGGCAACATTGTTGCGACACTTAGTGCTGGAGAGGACATCACCGAACGGAAGAAACTGGAAGAACAACTCATCGAAAGCGAACAACGCTATCGACAGCAATTTGATAACGCCAGCGATGCAATCTTCCTTGCTGATCCAGAAACAGGTCTTATCCTGGACTGCAACAAGGCCGCCACGATGCTGCTTGGCATGGAAAAAAGCACAATAGTCGGTCGATCCCAACGCTCCATGCATCCTGACACGGATAATACAACAAGCCTCACAGATGATTTCAAACTCCACGCCACTGGATTCAGCATGACTCCTATCGACAAACAAGTGGTGACGAAGTCAGGCGAGCTGAAAGATGTGATCATTAACGCAAGCATCGTCGACTATAAGGGTAAAAAAGTTCTACAGGGGATTTTCCATGATATCACCGAACGTAAGATGGCAGAAAAAGACCTGCTGTTCATCAACTCCGTTTTAAAAGCCCAATATGAAACGACACCTGATGCACTCTTAGTCGTGAGTCTGGACGGAAAAATTTTGTCCTTCAACAACCGATTCATTGACACCTGGAAAATTCCCACTGACATCATTCGAAGCAATGATGACACAAAAATGATTGAATATATTTTACCTCAAATCAAAAATTCAGAAGGGTTAATGGAAAAAATAAATCACCTGAATGCAAACCGCGATGAAAAAAGCTACGATCTCCTAGAAATAACTGATGGGAGAATCATCGAACGATACTCGTATCCCTTAGTTGACGCAAATAAAGATTTTCTCGGAAGAATCTGGTGTTTCCGAGATATTACTGATCGCAAACGAGCGGAGCTACAATTGAAAAACAAACTTGAGGAGCTTGAGCGGTACAAAAAGGTCACGGTGGATCGAGAATTAAAGATGATGGAATTGAAAAACGAGATCAACATTCTACGTAAAAAATGATGAGAGACGCGTAAGGACGCCGCCAAGGGTAAAGCTATGAAACTTCGGGTAAAAACACTCCTAATCGTTGGCGTAACAGCCATTGTTATGTCTATGGTTCTAGGCGCAGCAATGTACGTAATCGTAAATAGTAGCTATACCGAAATAGAAGGAAAAAATATAAACTCAGAGATGAGAGGAGTTGTGAAGCAGTTAGAACAAGAAGAAACCCGATTAGTATCAACCTCTTCAGACTGGTCATCGTGGGATGACACATATTCATTTGTCAATGATTTGAACCAAGATTACATACAGGGTAACCTTCAATCTAATGCCTTTAACAAATTGAATATAAATTTCATGCTTTTTTATAATTCCTCAGATGCATTGGTCTATGCAGCTGCTTTTAATCTTGAACAGAATGCACGCATAAATCTCTCCGACAAACTATTCGCGTATATAAAAGAAAATAGCAACTTCTTACTGGCTCATTCCAACCTGAGTTATACTAGACATGGTCTTTTTTTTCTTGGTGAAAATGAACCAGCCTATTTAGTTGCCATGACCCCTATTCTTCAAAGTAATAATACCGGCCCAATTCAAGGAACGCTGATAATGGGGAACCTTTTAGACGAAGATGAAATCAAATCCATTGAGGATTTCACTGAACTTGATATCAAATTTCTTCCCCCTTCGTCCCAATTAATAGAGAACACCCAAAAATCACAGACATTATTGAACGGACAACCAGTATATTTCAAACTGATTAATTCCTCCTACGCTAAGGGCTATTGGGTGTTAGATGACATCTTGGGAGCACCTGCATTTGCAATAGAAGTAGGTTCAAATAGAGTGGAACAATACCAGGGTTTTCTCCTCATACAGAACCTTGTCTTCACTTTGCTCTTTAGCATTGTCATATTCATAGGCCTCAACATGGTGGTGTTGGATCGCCTCGTGACTTCTCGACTACAGTCATTGACCGATTCGGTTGATGAAATAAAAGAATCAAAAGACCTGACGAAAAAGCTGTATATCAAGGGTGACGACGAGATCTCGGCTCTTGAAAAAAGTTTTGACACCATGCTCACCTCATTACATGCGGCCTGGGCCTTGAGGGATTTGACTGAGTTGTCGTTGAAGAAAAAGGTCCAGGAACTGGAACGGTTCAAATCACTGACTGTTGATAGGGAAATAAGGATGACCGAGTTGAAAAAACAATTGAACGATCTCAGAATAGAAACAGGGAGAAAGACCTAGATGTACATTGAGATTGTATCCCTTGCTTGGGCGATACTATCCCTATTTGTCATCGCGTTGTCCCTTTCGTTCTTCTACCTCTTTCTCTTGGATCGAGACCTAAGAAAAATAATGGTTTCCTTAGGGATGTTATCAAGTGCTTTCTCATTCCTGTTTCTTGCAGTAACGGTTCCATCCGTAGTAGAAAATGAGGCGTCCATTTTTTCATCAATCTATCGATGGGGCATGATCCCTACTATTATCTGCCTTTTTTTCATTCTTATAGACAGACTTTATTATAGAAAAAAAGACTTCAAAGTCATATTTTCATTATTCATTGCCTTCTACTTTTTCTCATTTCTTCTCTTTCTTTCAAATAGCGTGAGCCCCCTCCTTTATTCAGTATCCGTTCAAATCGGCGCCTTGATCAGTATCATCCTGAGCATCCATCTTATTTACAAAGCTAGGAACTCTACAAGTTGGCTGTTCCTATTATCCATTTGCATCTTTTCGCTCGGAGGAATTTCTCTCAATGTTTACGTCAAGGAATCAGCGAACAACCCCATCATCATCTTGGCATTAATCTGTTTCTTCCTCGCCTATATCTTCTTAGGCATCATTTTTAGATTCAACATATCTCCTCAGAAAATAGAAGATCAAGGGATAGGCGTCTATTTTTCACTTCAAAACAGATTGAAAAAAGTCGAAGAGGCCTTAGAAGAAAGCCAACAACGATATCGTTGGGTCGTCGAAAATTTTCAACAAGGAATCTTTGTCATCAATCAAAATGCTACTATCATCTATACCAATAAATTTTTCATGGACATGGTTGGGTTCACACCCGCAGAGATACTTAACAAACCTCTCTTCGATTTCCTTGACCAACCTTCAATAACACTCCTACAAAACACTTTGCACGGCGAGGCACAAAAACAAGGCGAGGAATTCGAGACAACACTTATAAAAAAAGACAAAACACGCATTTCAACAAGATTTTCAATTACGCCCTATATCAATGAAAGCGAAAGAATCGGGACCCTAATTACCGTTCAAGACATCACCACTCAGAAAAAAATCGAAAACGAACTGCAAGAAAAAATCGGCCGCTTACAGAAGAGTGAAATCGCCACACTGAACATCATGGAGGACTTGCAAGGAACCATTATCGACCTCCAGAAAGCAAAAGAAGAAATCAACGATAAGAACGAGGCGCTTCAGTCAATTAACGAGGAACTGAACACCGCCAGAGATCAATTATCCCAATGGAACGAGGACTTAGAGAAAAAAATCCAGGAGCGCACCATTGAAATTCAAAATCTCCTGCAACAGAAAGACGATTTCATCAATCAGCTCGGACACGATTTGAAGACGCCACTAACTCCTTTGAATACACTGCTACCACTTGTCAAACAACGAGAGAATGATCCAAAAATTATCGAGCTCCTTGATATCTGTATCGGCAACGTCAACTATATGAAAAACCTCGTGATAAAAACCCTCGAGCTGGCACGATTGAATTCACCAAACACGGCCTTTGCCACTACCGGCATCAGCCTCCTTGATGAACTCAACGAAATATTACAGCAGAAAAAACCTGTATTCATAGAACACCACATAAACATTGACAATCACATCGCGAATCATCTCATCGTCGAAGCAGATCCGATCCAGATCAAAGAAGTGTTCGACAATCTTATTATCAATGCGGTGAAATATTCAAAACCAGAGGGAACCTTTATTACCATCGACGCCAAGGAAGACGCTGACAACGTCGTCGTTTCTATCAAAGACAACGGAATCGGACTATCGAGGAAGCAGCTTGAGCAAATCTTTACCGAATTCTACAAGGCGGATCAGAGCAGACATGACTTAGAAAGCACTGGTCTTGGTCTCCCTATTTGTAAGCGCATCATTGAGAAACACGGTGGAAAGATTTGGGTGGAAAGCCCCGGACTGGATAAAGGCTGCACATTCTATTTCACCTTAAAAAAAGGGATAAAAGGGGTAGGACATGAACGAAACACGGCGGGTTAATCTCCCACCGCTGTTTCTTCAGAACGGACAAGGAGGCCGAGGGGCGCTATTTTAAATATACGGCAAAGAATAGCATGAATCGGTTGGGATCATGGTTAAAACTATCATGGTTGTCGATGACAACGCGGATGTCATTACATCTATCAAATACGGGCTGGAAGGTATCACGGACGAATTTCAAGTAATCGGGGCTGAAAGCGGGAAACAATGCCTCAGTTTCTTGTTGCAGAACAAGATACCGGACATTATCCTGCTTGATATTATGATGCCTGAGATGAACGGCTGGGAGACATTCAATAAACTGAAGGAAAACAAGACGTGGAAGAAAATACCGGTGGTGTTCCTTACCGCTCGCATCGACAACATCGCGAAGAACGCAGGGAGATTCCTCGGTGAAGATTACATCGAAAAGCCGTTTGAAATCCAAGATGTGAAGAACCGTATCAGTAAGGTGTTGGAAAAAAAAGTCAGTCAGACCTCTTAGCCCTCCTTAAACGCAGGTTCTACTGTTTTTCGTAGCGTAGCAGTTCATCGTATTTAAGGTAGGCAATGAGGAGGACGAGCCCAATTATGATGCCGCCTAGTAGGAGTCCAAGAATGGACCAGGTGAGTTGCTCGTTTTTCGCTTGGCAGTAGTTTTTCTGCTGGACGAGGACGTTAATATACTTGATTTTATTCCAGACGAGGAGGTTGACGACGCCGAAGACGATGAGGATGAAACCGATAAAGATGATGACGGTCATGACGCCGATAATGAGGAGGAGGACTGCGAGGATGAGGGCAAGTACGCCGCCTATGTTGTTGAGGCTGATAATGCTGTCTGCCTCGGGTGGCGTCGAGGTGGCGGGAGGGATGTTGATAGGGGGTGTTGCAGGGGGTATAGATGGTGCTATCTTGGCGCCGCAGTGTTCGCAGTAGGTTGCGTTTTCGTCTACTTGTTTTCCGCATTGAGAGCAGAACGTGTTCATCGGGTGAAGAAATCGAGGCTGTGGCTTATATTGATTTTCGTGGAATAGTTTCAGGGTGCGAAGAAGCGCTTTTAAAGTTCGCTTCTATTAATCCCATTAGAGCAGTATGGATTTCTTTAACTCGTATGAAGACGAGACGCGGGCTGAGGCTTATGCAGGGCTTGGTTTTGAGAACACCTATTTTCTCGCTTTTCGTGATATCCCGGGTTTGATTGCCAGGCATGTTGCCGGGGGCAGTACCTTGGATTTCGGGTGCGGGACTGGACGTTCCACTCGTTTCCTTTCTAGTCTTGGACTTAGGGTCGTGGGCGTCGATATCTCCAAGGAGATGATTGCCAAGGCGAAGGCGCTGGATCCTCAGGGTTCCTATCATTGTATCCCTGATGGGGATTTTCGTGTTCTTGGTAATAGGTCGTTTGACCTCATTTTGTCGGCGTTCACGTTTGATAATATCCCGCAGGAGAGGAAGGCGGGGCTTTTCACCGGGTTGTCGTCATTGCTGGCGGACCGCGGTGTCTTGATCAATCTTGTCAGTTCACCTGAGATATATACGCATGAATGGGCGTCTTTTACGACGAAGGCGTATCCTGAGAATAGGCGGGCGAAAAGCGGGGACGTGGTGGCTATTGTCACGAAGGATTTCGCTGACAGCAGGCCTTGTTATGACATCCTCTGCTCCGAGGAGGAGTATCGGGCGTTGTATGCCCACGAGGGTCTTCGGGTGATTTCTTTAATGAGGCCGTTGGCACGGGGCGATGAGCCGTACGCCTGGGTGAGTGAAATGAGCGTCGCGCCGTGGACGATTTATCTGTTAGGGAAAGGTGTGCGGTGACGCTGGAGAACGGACTTAACCTTTGTACGTGCCCGAAGCATTCTTGTGAACGGCATGGTCGTTGCAAGCCCTGTATCGCGTATCATGCGAGAAAGGGTAAGCAGCCTCGTTGCAAACGCTGACATTTAGGCACAAACAGGTTTGAAATAAAGAAGGTATTTTTTTAAAAGAAGGAAAAAGAAAAAAAGGAAAAAAAGAGGGGGGACGTCAGATGAATTGGACGTCCTTGCAGGTGAACATTAGCTTCGCGGTCGCGTTCCGTTCGAAGATCTCGCCCTGAGTCTCAAGCTTGATGGTGACTTTGGCTGTTCCGAACCCGAGGAGGAATTTCGTCGAAATATCGGTGGTGACGCCGATGTAGAGATGCTGCATCTGTGCTGAGGCTGCTCTGCCGAAGAGCACGAGGCCGCCTTTCACGGAGATCGTCCAGTTCATGTCTCTGGAGTTCATGGTGCCGACGTTCTTGACGGTCGCGTGAATCCGGCCGTTCGCGATTCTGACCTTCTGGATGGAGAGGGTGGGCAGGTCGACGACGACGATGTTGAGGGGGTCAGACCATTTGGACTTGGATCCTGCGGTGTCCTTGGCGCGTGCGCGGACGCTGTAGTTGCCTCTCATGCCCCAGGCGTGGGATGCGCTTCCGATGGTTCCTGGTACGACGAAGTCGGTCCAGTCGCTGAGGTTGCCGTCGCCCCAGTTGAACTGGTAGCAGATTTGTTCGTTCTCAGGTTCTGTCGCACTGGTGGTGTAGGTATAGGCGCGTCCGGTGATGCAGTGGGTTGTTCCTGCTGGTTTGGTGATGTTTTCTGGAGGTGGGTTGGAGACCCAGAGGGAAAGTGATTTTCCGCAGTCTTGAGGGTAGTCTCCATATTGCGGGTGTTCCTGGTCGTGATCCATAGAGATGGCATACGCGTAGGCTTCATCGAAGGTGATGACGCCGTCGCCATTGGCATCTGCGTGTACTGGTACGCCGTAGGCGTCCTCTCCTTTCATGGCAGCGGTCCAGTGGAAGACGTAGGTGTCATAGACGTAGTCTGGTCCCATTGCCCAGGAGTATTCGTTGTAGTTGGCTGCGGTAGATCCGACGACGGGTCCGGGTGGGACGATGGCGTCGTCGAGGAATCCGCCGGAGAAGCACGGCTCGAGGGTGAAGAGTTTCTCGCAGTCAGGGAACAAAGCGAGGAGTCCGGCAAATTCGTAGTCTTGGAGTGTTTCGTAGTTCCAGAGGTTTTCTTCGGTTTGATGACTGACACCGTCGCCATTACCGTGGTCGGTGGTGAAGACGAAGAGTTTGTCACCAGCGCTGAGGTTGGCAGCGAGGTTGGTGAAAACTGAGATCACTGTGTCGTGCAGGCAGGGGTACATGATGTCGTTGTGGCCGTCGTTGTCGAAGTCGAGGGGTGAGCTTTGTCCGTTGTCTTGGTCAGGGGCAGGGTTGGTGCCGTCGGAGCAGAGGGTGATAATGTTGCCGTCGACGAAGCCGTAGACGTATTTGAGGGTGAGGAAGATGTTTTGGAGGTCGTCCCAGTAGCGGATGTGGTTGTTGCCGGAGTCGTAGCCGCCGTTCATGAGGACGGCGTAACGGTTGTCGTCGCCGCTGTGGAAGCTAGGTTGTTGGCCGCCGGGGATAGGCGCGCGTCGGTTCTGTGCGGCCATCAGGGTCCGGCCGATGGCGGAGTCCATTCGTTGGTAGTCGTTGGGGTTGGCGGGTGGGCTGGTGGCGTCAAAGACGGTGATCTGGGCGGTGTCTTGGGTGATGAAGACGTATTGGACAGGGTGGAAGAGGTTTGCGGTGGGGTGCAGGTCGATGTAAAGGACGTAGCCGGCACTGGGGACGTCAGACACGTGTTCTTTGGTTCCCATGATTTGGGTGCCTGCGGAGACGGGGCCCCAGAAGTAGGTGACGAGCTGGTCCTCGTTGTAGGCGAGTTTGGTGAGGACGTAGTGGGTCATTTCTTGTTTCTCGGGTGTCGTCAGGCTTGCTTGCGTGAGTGTGGCGCAGGAGGAAAAGAGGAGTATTCCTGCCAACACAATGGCTAGTGTTATACTTTTAAAGGTGTTTTTTGTATCCAAAGGTGGAACCCCCTTTTGTTGGTACTAGTTCTATCCTTGAGCCTCTTTATTAATATATTGCTCTGAGGGATTTTTATTAAAGTTCTCCTCCTTTTAAAGATTCGCCATGGTGAGGAAGGGATTGTGTATCGGTTTTGAGCGTGTTTTTCAATGCAAGGTGTTGGTGTGAATTTCTTAGAAAATATGGCTTTTTTTCTTGTTTTTCGGAGTTGTCGTGAGCTATATTAAGGAATAGGGTGATGCATAGGTGGCATTCTGTCTATGGTTGACGCCGAGTACCGACCGATTCTGCTTGTGGAGGACGACCCTCTGGATGAGCAGCGGGTGGTGCAGGCGTTCGCGCGTAACGACATGGGGTATATCGTGCAGGTTGTTCGTGACGGTGCCGATGCTTTGGTGTATCTCTTCGAGGGGCCTGACGCAGTAGTCTTGCGGAGCCCAGCGCCTCGTCTGATTCTCCTGGACTTGCGTCTGCCGCGGGTCCACGGCCTTGATATCCTGCGCAAGCTACGGGCGCATCCGCAGGGGAGTGCGATCCCGGTGATTGTCTTCACCGGCTCTGACGAAGAACAAGATGAGGTCGAAGCGCAAAGGCTTGGCGTCGACGCCTATATCCGGAAACCGACGGATATCAGACAGTTCCCAAAAGCCATGGAAAAAATCGGATTAGCCTGGTTGATCCACAACCAATAAGCACAGGCGCCTTCTTCAAGCGGGTTTTTTGATGAACGGCCAGACGTCCTCGGGGGATTGCGCATTGTCCACGAGGCTGCGGCGTTCCTTCCACCAGTCCGTGCTTTCGATGTCCGCACGGCACTTCGCGAGTTTGTCTTCCGCCTTGTTGATCTCCACGATCTTCTTCATCGAATGTAGGCTGTACTCCATGTACACCACCACGTCGCAGAGCAGGTCCATGTCCGAGGCCAGCTCCGGGTTGATCATGCTGCGGATCTCCTCGCCGACAAACTCTAAGGAAAACGCTGGAAACTTTTTGCTCATCAATCCCATGGTCTCACAACCTCCAGGGCTCTTATCCGGTTCGTTCTATATAAGCCCTCCGACCCCATCGCATCAGGAGAAGGAAAACTCATATAACCTTGGCCGCGCATGCGAGCCCTTGCATGATGAGCGAACCTTTGCTGAGCCTGCCGAACCTCAGGCGATGATGACGATCTTGAGTGCTGACCGCATCGTCATGCAACCTCATCTTTTTAATAATCTTACTGAAGCAACGTTTTTATAGAACACTATCCGACTATTTTCCTCCCTTTGTTGGTTCTTCATAAAATGATGCTAATAAAGTATATACGAGACAGAAAAGATTCTTCTCTTGTGAAAAAAGAGAGAGCGACGGCATGGGCAATCGTATATTCTTTAGTGTTCTCTGTTCTTTATTTTTTATTCAGCTATTATCAATTGACTTTAAAAATCAACCCAGACCAAGGGGGGCCTCTTGGGCCATTTGTTTTGATATTTATGACCTCCAACCTTCTCTTTTTTGTCCTAATACTTCCAGTTTATTTTATACTTTCTCGCTTAGTAAAAGAAAAAATGGGTAGAGATTTCTAAACAGTCAAGTCCAGCCAATAACCCAGATTTTTCAAAAAAAAATATAACTTACTAATTCCTCTCTTAATTATCCATGTTCCATAAAGGTTTGACCTTCCAAACTACAGTTTAGATATGCGGTTCCAAGAGCTCCGCCACCTTCTCCAAAAACAGACGATCCTCCTCGGTGAACGCATCCAGCATCTCCGCGTCAATATCAATCTCACCGACCACCACGCCCTCCCGAAGAATCGGCACGACGATCTCTGAGCGCGTCGACACAAAACACGACAGATACCGCGGGTCCTTGCGCACATCCTCCACCATAATCGTCTTCCCCTCCTTCGCGGCCGCACCACAAATCCCGACGCCGAGAGGAATCTTCGTATGCTCCGTCGCCTGAGCCCCCTTCCACGGACCCAACACCAGCATCCCCTCCCGCACCACATAAACCCCAACCCAGGAGTACTGCGGATACCACCGCGTCAGCGCCACCACCACCTCCCGCACCGCCTCAGGACCACCACGCTTCAACAGCACACGCACCCGGTCAATCGCCTCAGCTCGCTTCACCGCACTCACGTCTCCTTCTTAAACTCGAACAGGCTCGCCTGACGGTCACCCGGCACCGCAGGCACCTCGACCCCCATGGACTCAGACGGCAGCTCAATCGACCCGTACTGCCCGCCCCCACCAGGGATGATGATCACTTTATGCTCCCGGAATAACTGGATTGCGTCCGCGATCGCCGGCGACGTCACCTTTCGGATCCGATCCATGTCACCGTCGACCAGCACTGAGATTTCATTTCCGAACTCCGTGATCAACTCCTCCCAGCGTTTCGACACCGTCTGACTGAACGGCGTATGCTGACCAACCGCCTTCGTGATAATCTCCGCCAGTGGAATCAAATGCAGGTATGGCGGCCGATGCTCGGGATGCAGCGGCTCCTTGCGCGTTGCGATCTGGGCGATCCGGTCCCGCACGCCTTTCTTGATTCGTTTACCGCAGCGGCATTTCCACCGCCGCCGCTCCGCCTCCTCCAGGGTATAATGCGTGTAACATGAGATGCACGCGGACTCGTTGTACTTTCCTTCCTGCGGCGGCAAACCAACGTTGAGCACCGGCTTATTACCCCCGACACGCAAGATTGCTTTTCGTAGCTCATCAAACGTCGGCTCACCGACGGAGAACCGTGTGAACTCCCGCGCCAACCGTACCGGATGCGGGCTGTGGCTATCCGAGTTCGTCAGAAACGTCAACCGATGCAACTCGTCAATCGTATCCGCATAGGACGTGTCCGCACTCAACCCCAGCTCCACGAACGAGACATACGACGCCAAGTCCCCATAGCAACTCTCAAGAGAATCATGATACGCGTACAGCGACGTCCACGGCGTGAACGCATGCGCAGGACCGATGAGCGCCTCCACATCCTTCGCCAGCTGAGCCAGCTCAAGGCCGCCCAAAGCGATGTTCGGCCGACCATCCGTCTCCAGATTCTTCGAGAACGGCCGGACATGTTCCTTGAACGACTCGACCGCGGAAAGACTAGGGAAATACACGAGCTGATGCACCCGATGCACATCCTCAATCTCCGTGCTGAGGATGAACCTCATCCCATGCCGTTCAAACGTCCCGTCATCGACGCGCTCACAGGACCGGATCTGCTCCAGCCAGCCGCCATGCAGACAGTCCCCGGTTGCCAATAGCTGAATGCCTTTCCGGGGCGCCTCACGCGCCAACGTCTCCAGGTCCATCTGGTCGCTGGTCGCCGCGGAGAACCGCGAATGGATATGGAGGTCGGCGTTCACAAACACTGGTGGGCCTCATTCTTTTTTTTCAGTGATCAGCGTGGACCGTGTCTGATAGAACGTGTCTCGCGTCGCTACTTCAAGGATCCCTGCGACAAAGAAAGCGACGCTTGCGAACAACAACAAATACACGCCCCAGCCCATCTGCCAGGAGACACTCAGCATGCTGCCGGCGGGCTGCGAAATCGGAGTCGAGAACGACCCCTGCAACGGCGCCCTAGATATAGCGGCCAGTGTATCCTGCGCGGGCACCCTCACTTCAGGCACCCCGGCTGGCACCAAGGAGGACAACTGTCCCAGCATCAGCACAAACAACAGGATTAGGATGAACGGCAGCAGGAGTCGTATCCCATGCCAGATATAATTCAACCCAAGCTTGCGTGTATGCACAATCCCAATCGTCCCAACTAAGAATATCATAGTGCCGATTAACACGATATAGGCGAACGGTAGCACCATGCCGCCGAGCGGCACCGGGCCTTGCATGGACGGGAAATTCACTCGGACACCGTTGAAGGCGTCCACCACCAGCACATTGTTGACGGTGACGGTCTGCCCGCCACTCGAGAACACACCTGAGACCGAATACCAGGGGTAGAACACGGAAAGCACTGCCAATATTATACCGAAGATGCAGAGGATGTTGCCAATGCTCTTCGCGTTCACTCCGTTGATGTACAGGAACGAGAACAGGCGAGGGCCAAGTCCGGCGCGTCGATGACGCCTCAGAAGCACGACTCCGAGGATCGCCACTACGACCAAGGTGATAATCACGAAGAATATCACGAAATTGTACACGAACCATTCGGCGATGAACAGCGGCTGCTGCGCCTGTTGCAGTGACTGACCCCAGTTTTCAGGGTTCTGCCACATCATGCCATCCTCTCGATATTGCGGCCCTTGCGGACCAGCCTCGCCGAGCACCGAAGCCTGCGCGGAGGCGGATGCATCCCCGCCAGCCCACCCCCAGTTTCCCGCGAACGACAACCATGGTTGATTCTCTAGGATCTCGATCGAGTAGCCCGAAGGCTGCAGTACCAGGCCGTTGTCCCCGACGTAATCGGAGGCGACGCCTAGTTTCCCGGAGAAGGACCGCAGATAATTGGCGTGACTGCCGCGTGCGACGTAATCCTTCATATGGTCGCCGTCATGCTCCACCATGGACCACTGTGCTTTCTGACCATTGTGATGCTGACTGTAACCGACCATAGTCGGGCTGCCACCCTGGATCATAACCTGCGCCATCTCCCAGTCTCCCTCATGGCGGTTCAGCTCACCGGGGTTGAAGACATAGAAGAACCAGTATTGGATCACAGTCGCCTGTCCACTGGTGGTGACGCGTGCGTACACCGTATACCCTAACGTTGCTCGCTGGGCGGTATAGGCGTCAATGATCCCGGAGTCATTGACCGTCCCCAGCTGGTTATCCAAATAATAGCCTGCTGACGGGTCAGTGTACGCGCTGATAGAGGTAAGGGTCGGTGATGCATCCACAAGACCGGAGGGCCCGTATAACTTCGTCTGCGGTACATAGAAGCTGACGTTGACCGGGTAGCAGGTCTCACCGGCTTCAAAGTACAGGATTGGCGCGTATTGTTGTGCCAGCGCCTTGTCCTGCGGAGATGCCGCCTGGCATGGAATCATCCCAAACACTAATAACGTTCCAACTAAAAGGCCTCCAACGACAAACCCCACTCTGCTCACGACTTCAATCACTCCCCATCAAACAATGAGGAAGGATATCGACGGTGGGCTTTTGAATCCTTCGAAGAACGAGGGAGGAAACGATCCGGGCAATCAGATCGGCAGCTGTCCCGGCGAGACACCGGTGATCGTCACCGAGGTCGCCAGCCCTGTCTGCAACAAGGTCTTGCGGATGTCCTCGTCCGGGAACGGGCAACGAGACCGGTCCGCGATGACAAACCACCGCGCGGCCTTGCCCCGCGCATAACTCTTCGACTCGGTCATGACCAAGTCCAGGTTCATCTTCGCGATCACGCTCGCGGTCTTCGCCAGACTCCCAGGCACATCCGCAAACTCTATCTCAATGCGGATCAGATTCGACTGCTGACCCGAAATCGGACTGAGCACCAAGGCATTGATTTTTTCATCCAGACTCAACAGCAGCTCGTCCCCGTCCTTGAGCTTTAACGCCTCGCGAAACTCCGTCGGAATCACAAGCCTGCCGCGATTGTCAATCCGTAGAATCGTGTTCATAAAAACCACCACATGGGAATACTGTGGGACATCCCAGCTGGGGTATATAAAGCCTCCCACTCAGGCACGGGAGAAAAACACCCCAAAACACAGTAACCTTTATTAGCCTCGCCATCATATGCTTTCTCCGAGAAAAACACGAACTGGAGAATGGGATGACTTAATCACAAAACAACCATCACTCACAGCGAAGACAAACTCACCTGAGGATCCCCTTATGATGACCAAAAAAATCACATCCGACCACTCGTACGATAGCGACAAAATCCAAGTCCTGGAAGGCCTAGAAAGCGTCCGCAAAAACCCCGGCATGTACATCGGCAGCACCGACGAACGCGGCCTGCACCACCTCATCTACGAAGTCGTCGACAACGCCGTGGATGAGGCCTTAGCCGGCTTCTGCACCAAAGTCGAAGTCAGCCTCAACAAAGACGGCTCAGTGACCGTTGACGACAACGGCCGCGGCATCCCCGTCGACCTCCACGAAAAATACCAAAAACCCGGCGTCGAACTCGTCATGACCATGCTGTACAGCGGCGGCAAATTCGACCGCAAAGCCTACAAGGTCAGCGGCGGACTGCACGGCGTCGGCGTCAGCGTCGTCAACGCCCTCTCCACCTCACTTGAAGTCAAAGTACGCAGGAACGGCAAGGAATACTATCAGAAATACCACAACGGCATCACCGCCTGCCCGCTCAAGACCGTCGGCAAAGCAACAGACACGGGCACCAACATACGGTTCCTCCCTGACAAAGACATCTTTGAGACCACCGAGTTCAACTACGACACCGTCGCCACCAGGCTTCGCGAAATGGCGTTCCTCAACGCAGGACTCCAAATCGAGATCACTGACGAGAAATCCAAGAAACACGAGATTTTCTGCTACAACGGCGGCGTCAGCGAATTCGTCACCTTCCTCAACCGCAACAAGACCAACCTCCACCCCACCCCGATTTATTTCCAGGACGAACGCGCCGGCGTCCAAGTCGAAGTCTCACTGCAGTATACGGACGGCTACACCGAGAACATCTTCTCGTTCGCCAACAACATCAACACCTACGAAGGCGGCACACACCTCGTGGGCTTCAAAGGCGCCCTCACCCGCGTGTTTAATGATTACGCCAAGACCAACAAGCTTCTCGACGACAACGACAGCCTCACCGGCGAGGACTGCCGCGAAGGCCTCACCGCCGTCATCTCGGTCAAGGTCAGCACCCCGCAGTTCGAAGGACAGACCAAGATGAAGCTGGGCAACAGCGAGGTCCGCGGCATCGTCGAAGGCATCACCGGCGACAAACTCGCCGAATTCTTCGAAGAAAACCCTGCCGTCGCCCACATCATCCTGGACAAAGCCATCCTCAGCAGCAAAGCCAGGGACGCCGCCCGCAAAGCCAGAGAGTTAACTCGCCGCAAGGGACTCCTCGAATCCACCGCGCTACCGGGCAAGCTCGCCGACTGCTCCAGCCGCGAGCCGGACAAATCCGAACTCTACCTCGTCGAAGGAGACAGCGCCGGCGGATCGGCCAAAGGAGCACGCAACCGCGAGTTCCAAGCCATCCTCCCCCTCCGAGGCAAGATCCTCAACGTCGAAAAAGCACGGATGGACAAGATCCTCAAGAACGAAGAGATCCTTGCCATGATTACTGCAATCGGGACCGGCATCAGCGAGGAATTCAATATCGAGAACGCTCGCTACCACCGCATCATCCTCATGACCGATGCGGACGTCGACGGCGAACACATACGCACCCTCCTCCTCACATTCTTCTTCCGATACATGAAGCAAATCATCGAAAAAGGCTACCTCTACATCGCCCAACCACCACTGTACAAGATCCAGAAAGGCAAAACCATCGAATACGCCTTCAACGACCGCGAACGCAACCAGCTGATGAAAAAATTCGGTGACACCGGCGTCAATATCCAACGCTACAAGGGTCTCGGAGAGATGAACCCGGAGCAGCTCTGGGAGACGACCATGGATCCCCAGCGGCGTCTGATGCTCAAGGTCACCATCGACGACGCCATGGAGGCAGACCAGCTCTTCACCATCCTCATGGGCGAAGCCGTCGAACCACGTAAAGAATTCATCGAAGTCCACGCCAAGGACGTCCAAAACCTCGACATTTAATCTTCTAAGGAGAGACCATGCCAGAAGAACAACCACAAACCGGAAGAGACCTTAATCAGGACATCAACGTCGAGATGAAACGCGCCTTCATCGACTACGCCATGAGCGTCATCATGAGCCGCGCACTCCCTGATGTCCGTGACGGCCTCAAACCCGTCCACCGCCGCATCCTCTACGCCATGAACGAAATGGGGTTGACGGCTGAAAAAGCCTACAAGAAATCCGCAAGCGTCGTCGGCGAAGTCCTCGGTAAATACCACCCCCACGGCGACCAAGCCATCTACGACGCACTCGTACGCATGGCTCAAAACTTCTCCTTACGATATCCGCTCGTCTCCGGGCATGGGAATTTCGGTTCCGTCGACGGCGACAGCGCAGCAGCGATGAGATACACCGAAGCCCGCATGGGAAAGATCACCAAAATGATGCTTCAGGATATCGACAAAGAGACCGTCGAATGGCGTGACAACTACGACGGCTCCTTGAAAGAGCCTGAAGTCCTCCCTGCCATCCTCCCCAACCTCCTGTTGAACGGATCGTCCGGTATCGCGGTCGGCATGGCGACCAACATGCCGCCGCACAACCTCAACGAAGTCGTCGACGGCACCATCCGACTCATCGACCAACCCGAGACCTCCACCGTCGAACTCATGGAGATCGTCAAGGGACCAGACTTCCCCACCGGCGGCATCATCTGCGGCCGCGGCGGCATCCTCTCCGCCTACACGACTGGCCGCGGGCCCGTCGTCGTCCGCGCCAAAACTTCGATAGAGGAAGGCGAGACAAAAAACAAGATCATCATCCACGAACTCCCCTATATGGTCAACAAAGCCACCCTATTACAGCACATCGCTGAGCTCGTGAAAGACAAGAAAATCGAAGGCATCTCTGACCTGCGCGACGAAAGCGACCGCGACGGCATGCGCGTCGTCATCGAACTCAAACGCGACGCCATCGAAGACATCGTCCTCAACCAACTCTTCGAACACACCGAGATGCAATCCTCGTTTGGCATCCTCAACCTCGCCATCGTCCAAGGAGAACCCCGCGTCCTCACCCTCAAAGAAATCCTCCAGAACTTCATCGAATACCGCGTCGAAATCATCACCCGCCGCACCACCTACGACCTCAAAAAGGCCCGCGAGCGGATGCACATCCTCGAAGGCCTCATGATCGCCGTCAAAAACATCGACGAGGTCATCGCCATCATCCGCAAGAGCCAAGACGTCGACGAAGCCAAAACCAAACTCATGGCCCGCTTCCACCTCTCCGAAATCCAAGCCAAAGCCATCCTCGACATGCGCCTGCAGAAACTCACCGGCATGGAAATCGAAGCCTTACAACAAGAACACGCCGAGACCAAGACCCTCATCGAACAACTCGAATCCATCCTCGCCGACAAGACCAAGATCCTCACCGAAATCAAACGCGAACTCCTCGACCTCAAAGACAAATTCGGCGACCAACGACGCACCCAAATCGTCGAAGGAGAAGCCGGCATCGACATCGAAGACCTCATCCCCAAACAAGAAGTCGTCGTCACCATCACCAAAGACGGCTACATCAAACGCATCCCCACCGAAACCTACCACACCCAACACCGCGGCGGCAAAGGCCTCATCGGTATCCGACCCAAAGAAGAAGACTACGTCGTCGACTGCTTCATCACCCACTCCCACGACTACCTCATGTTCTTCACCAACCACGGACGCGTCTACTGGCTCAAAGCCTACAAGATCCCCGAAGCAGACCGACACGCCAAAGGCAAAGCCATCATCAACCTCCTCCCCAGACTCGAGGAAGGAGAAAAAGTCGAGACCGCCCTGCCTATCCACGAGTTCGACGACAAACACTACCTCATCTTCGCCACCAAAAAAGGCACCATCAAAAAAACCGAGCTCTCCGCCTACAGCAACATCCGCGTCAACGGCATCCGCGCCATCAACCTCGAAGACGGCGACGAACTCATCAACATCGAACTCTCCGACGGCAACCGCACCGTCATGATCGCCACCGCCAAAGGACAAGCCTGCCGCTTCAGCGAAAAAGAAATACGAGCCATGGGACGGGTCACCTACGGCGTCATCGGCATCCGACTCAAAGACAAAACCGACTCCGTCGTCGCCATGACCGTCACCGACATGACCGGCTCCCTCCTCACCATCACAGAGAACGGATTCGGCAAACGCTCACCCATCGACGAATACCGCTTCACCCACCGCGGCAGCCACGGCGTTCGCACTATCATCACCAACGAACGCAACGGCAACGTCGTCTTCGTCAGCCAAGTCACCGACGACAACGAACTCATCATCACCACCGAACAAGGTATGACCGTCCGCATCCCCGTCCGCGACATCCGCGAACAAGGACGCAACACCCAAGGCGTCCGCATCATGCGCCTCAACGAAAACGACAAGGTCGTCTCCATCACCAAGACCATCCCCGTCTCCGAAAACGGCGAAACTCCTTGCAGCTCCAATGGCAGCCCGAGTCTGCCACCACCACCAGAGCCAACTGCTATCATGCCACCTGGTGAACAGCCTGAACCCAAACCCGCACCAACCCCCATCCCGCGACCCATTCCAGAACCTGAAATCCCACCAGAACCAGATGACGACGACGAGAAGATTCAGACGAAAAAACAACAGGTTCGTACGCAAGGGAAGAAGAAACTGAAAACCTTGAAGGCGCCTGTGAAGAAGGCTGCGAAGCCTATTCGAGTAAAACCAAAGGTAAAACTTACCTTGAAAAAGAAGCCTGGGCCTGTAAAAAAATCGGTTCGGGCTAAGCCTAAGGTAAAACCAAAACCGAAGGCGTTAAAGAAAAAGGTGTCTGCCCTCCCGAAGAAAAAACCAAAGGCCAAAGTAGTGACGAAGAAGATAAAGAGTGGTGCGGGGAAGAAAAAGACGGCGAAGAAGAAACGCTAAACTCTTGTGTTCTCCTTGGGTTCAGCAATTGTGGTGATCCCTGCATAGACCGGGTCTCCTACCTTCACAGTGACTTGTTTTATTTTATCTGCGGGTAGGTGGACGTCGACGCGTGATCCCAGTCGGATGATTCCGATCTTATCGCCTTTTTTCAGCACGTCTCCATCCTTGATGTAAGGGTAGACGCGTCGTGCGATAAGGCCTGCGAGCTGGACGACTTTGACAGGACCGAGTGGCGTCTCGAGGTCGATAGTGACGCGTTCGTTGAGGTCGGATTCTTTTTTCCAGGCTCTGAGGTGGGTGCCGGGGAAGTGGACCATTTTCTTGACGGTGCCGTTGAGGGGCATGCGGTTAACGTGGACGTTGTTGACTTCCATGAAGACGGAGATGAAGGTTTCTTGGTCGGTGACTTTGATGTCGCGGATGCGGCCGTCGGCTGGTGAGACGATGCCTGGTCCGATGACTCGAGTGGGGTCGCGGAAGAAGATGAGGAAGAAGACGGTGACGGCGAGGAGCGGGATGAGTCCGGCGAGGTAGGCGAGCCCGTAGGCCCAGGTGAGGTAGAGGAAGAGGAGGTCTCCAAGGATTGGCGGGAGGACCCAGCTGAGGCATCCTTTGGCGATGAGCATGGTGTTTATTCGTCCTTGTGTGGTTGGTGCAGGCCGCATTCGCCTGCTTGTTTGTTGGTGTTGCGCCAGCGTCCGTCTCGTTCGCTTTCGTAGTCGAAGACGGGGACGGTACAGGGTTCGCAGCCTAAGCTGCGTATGCGTCGGCCGTCGGGGTAGACCTTCTTGTACCAGGGGTGGATAGGGAGGTTGTAGGTGGTGATGTACTCCCAGATTTCTTGTTCGGTCCAGACGAGGAGTGGGTTGATCTTGGTTTCGGTTGGGCTGACGGTTTCGATTTCGGTGGCGGTGAGCCGTGTTTGTCCTTCGGTGTTGCGTAGGCCGCTGAACCAGGCTTGGAGGTTTATGTCTTTGATGGCGTAGTCTTTGGCTGCGACTTTGAGGAGGTCGCAGCAGAGTTGGGGGTTGCTGTGGTAGAGTTTGTGGCCTGTGGTTTTTTGGCTGTGGGCGTCTGCTTTGTTGTAGGCGTCGGCGGGGAGGAGGATGATGGGGACGTGGTGTTGTTTGAGGATGGGGGGTATGGTGTCGGCGACCATGTAGATGTGGGGGTGGATGTGGTAGTGGGCGATGACTTGGGGGACGAATTCGTAGGTGTCTTTGGGTTTGTAGATGGTGAGGAGGCTGAAGATGGGGACGGTGGGGTCGACTTGGAGTGCAAGGTCGAGGAGGACGAGGCTGTCTTTGCCCCAGCTGCAGCTGACGGCGATGCGGCCGTGGTAGCGGTCTATCGCTTGTCGTATGACGTCTTTTGAGTGGGTGATCTTGGTTTGGTCCATGGTGTGGTTATCGGCTCCGGTGGTGGGGGACGGCGGGGGGGATGCAGTAGCGGGGTTTGTGGTTTTCGTCGCGTCCGCCGCCGGTGATGTTGATGACGATGGTGTCGTCTTTGTGGATGGTTTCTTGGGTGATGGCTTGTTGGAGGCTGGCGATGGTGACGCCTGCTTCGGGGACGATGCTGATGTTTTCGTGTTTGTTGAAGAGGGTTTGGGCGTGGATGGCTTGTGTTTTGGTGATGCGGTAGAATTCGCCGTGGGTTTGGGTGAAGATGTCGTGGATGCCGCCGGTTTGGGTGTAGATGGGGAAGCGGTTGGTGAGGACGTGGGCGTAGGTTTTGTCTGTGAGTTTTTTGGCGGCTTCTCCTTGGTAGGTGGGGTCGATGGTGTCAGAGTTGTCAATCCAGGCGTCGGCCATGGGTGTGAAGGGGAGGTTTTGGCTGCCGTGGAGTTTTGGTGGTTTTTTTCCGTAGCGGCCGTCTTGTTGGAGTCGGAGGTGTGTTTCGTAGACGGCGATGGCGCCGGGTCCGCTGCCGAGGGCTTGGAAGTAGTGGTCGGGTTGTTTTCCGAGGAGTTGTACTGTGTCGAGGTAGATGGTGGCGACGGCGTCGCGTCGTCCGACGTTGTAGGCGCCGCCTTCGTTTTGTGTGCCTTGGACGGTGCTGAATTTGGTGGCGAGGGCGATGGCGTCGCTGTAGTCGCCGTTGACGGGGTAGAGGTGGCAGGTGGGGTTGTCTTTGTGGTAGCTCCAGATGCGGTGTTGGCGTGCGTCTTCGGTGGCGAAGAGGATGATGGGGTAGTGGAGGAGGTGGGCGTAGTGGGTGAAGCTGATGGCGTTGTTGCCGTCGCTGGCGAAGACGAGTGGTTTGCCGCGGCTGGTGCTGTCGAGGAGGCGTTGGAAGGTGACTTCGGCTTCGAGGTCTTTGAAGCTGCCGGTGTGGGTGTCGGGGTGGGTGTTGAGGCAGAGGATGAGGTTTTTAAGTCCTAGGTGTTTGGCGAGTTTCGTACTTTTGTATACACGCGGGGAGCTGGTGTTCTTTAGAAGGGTTGGGTGGATGGTGGTGATGGGCAGCCAGTGGTGGTAGCGCCAGGGGGTGGGAAGGTTTTTGGTGACGGTGAGTCGTTTTGTACTGTATTCGGTGCGTAGGAGGCTGGTGCAGCCGTTTTTGCAGCGGCAGATGTACTGGTGTGGCGGGTAGGTGGCGCCGCAGTCGAGGCAGCGTAGCTGGTATTTCATGGCGTGATTGCTCCCTTGAGTGAGTGAGGGGGTGTGTCTCTAACAAGGGAGTGGTGCGTCGTATAAAAGGGTTTGGAGGCGGTGGTCTCCTGGGGGAAAGCTATTTGTAATACTGGTGCGTATTCCGCCCGGAGTCTTGCAATGAACCCGCTGCTGTCGCCGCGTAATCTGTTCCCGATTGGTTATCATTATTTGTTCGACCCGGGGCGTGTGACGCGGTATTCACCTGAGCAGATGGCGCGGTACCGGGACCGGGCATTACGCCGGGTTGTACGGTACGCGGCGACGGTGCCGTTCTATCAAGAGAAATTCGCGGCGGTGCACCTGGACGTAGCGTCGATCCAGGGGATTAAAGATATCGGGAGGATCCCGTTCTCGTCGAAAGAAGAGTTCGTCCGCGGATTCCCGGACAAGATGCTCCCTAAGGATTACCATCGGCCGACCATGGTTGTCAGCACCGGAGGATCCACGGGAAAACACCTGTCCATGTACACTGATTTCACCGTCGCGACCGAAGGCATCGGCGCCGGCGTACGCGTCTTAAAACGCTATCACCTGCACCCGCGTAAAAGCCGGTATGTCTCCATTGGCAACTTCCAGCCCGGTAAGCCTGACGCCGTCGGCCACGAACTGCTCACTGGCCATGCGCAATCCGCTGGCCTTATCAAGAACAACCGGCAGATGAGTGCGTTTGCCCCGATGCCGGAACTCATGGCAGACCTTGACGCGTTTCGTCCAGAAATCATCTATTCGTACCCGACGACGCTGCAGCATCTGGCGATGATGAAAAAGCAAGGCGCCGGTCCACACTTACAACCAAAATTGTTGATTTCCGGCGGTTGCATCTTGGATTCCTATGCACGGAAAGCCATCGTCGACGCGTTCCAATGTCCGGTCATCAACTCGTACGGGTCGACTGAGGGTGGCACGGAGGCGACGATCGCTTTTGAATGCATGGAAGGCATCTGGCATGTGAACCACGACTTCTTCCATCTCGAAGCCATCGACGCCAACGAACAAGTCCTGCCTGATGGCGAGCGCGGCCGCATCGTCATGACCAGGTTGTACGGTCAGGCGACGCCTGTCATCCGCTACACCGGCATGGAAGACTGGGTGTCCCTCTGCTCTGACTATGACTGCTCCTGCGGGCTGCGCACACCGACATTGCAGGGCGGCGTTGAAGGCCGGCTGAGCAACAGCATCGTCACCCCGGACGGCCGCGTGTACCCGGCAGCGTCGTTCGCGGACGTACACCTGGCACTCATGAAACTAGGGACGCAGAAGGTCAGCCAGTTCCAGATCATCCAGAACAGCCTCACCGACATCGAAATCGACTTGGTCTTCGACGAAAAACTCCGATCTATCGGACCGTCGGTCGAGACCGTCATCGAAGAGGTCAGACGACTGCACCAGGAAAAGACCGGCCCTGCCGTCAAGATCTCGGTTAAGGAAGTCTCCAGCGTCTCCGCACCGGCCAACAAACCCGCCCCACTCATCATCTCCAAGCTGTGCGCCGGCGACATGGAGAAAGTTTTACAGCGGGAAAGCACGGCCTAAACGCACCTGTAATAAACCCTTCTTCTGATGCCCAGAAGTGTGCGCGCGCCACGAATCCCCCTCTTTGAATGGCTTAACACCAACGCCACCAAGACGAAATATCCGCTCGCCTACAGCAACATCACCGGCGTCACCTATGAGGAGTATCTCGCCTTCACCGGATTCACCTTGCCTTCTTCCTATGACCTGGGCATTGACCACCCCCACGGCATCCACGAGCTGACCACGGCGCTCGCCGGCATCTACCACTGCACGCCTGAAAACATCGTCACGTCCTCCGGAGGCACCGAAGCCAACTACCTCTTGTTCTCAACGCTGCTTTCCCCTGGTGATGAAGTCATCGTCGAACAACCAGGCTACGGGCCCCTCTGGCTGACGCCGCAGACGCTGGGCGCCCGAGTCGTCCCCTGGCCTCGACGGTTCGAAGAACGATTCGCAGTCAACCTCGAAACACTCCCTTCATTGATTACGAAGAAAACAAAACTGATCGTCCTGACGAACCTGCATAACCCCAGCGGCGTCCTACTCCCCCGTCAGACGCTGCAACGGGTCGCCGACATCGCCGCCATGAACCACGTATTCCTGCTCGTCGATGAGATCTTCCTGGACGGTTCACCGACGCCTCAACCATCAGCCTACGGGCTTCCTAATACGATAGTCACCTCCAGTATGAGCAAGGTGTACGGCCTGGGCGGCATGCGGACCGGCTGGATCATCGCCCCGGAACACGTCGCCTTCCAGTGTCAATCCATGAAATCCCACACCACAGGCGCCTCCTCCGGACTCTCCGAGACAATGAACGCCAAAGCCCTGCTGACAGCACGCCAGACTGTCCTGGAGCGCTTCCGAGCCAGAACCAAAGAAAACCTCGACGCCCTTAAAACCTGGATGACGTCCAACCCAGACATCATGACCTGGGCCGAACCCTTCGGAGGCACCATCTGCTTCCCACACTACACTATCGACACGCCCTCGGTCCGCTTGTGCACCGAGATCTTAGAATCAACAGGTCTACTCCTCGCACCAGGGGAATATTTCAACCTGGATAATCACGTCCGTCTCGGGTTCGGCATCAACCCTGTCCTTTTTCAACAAGGCTTAGAAATCCTACAGAAAGAACTGCGCACCCGGATGAAAAAAATAGGGTAGACCGGGCAGAAACAAACCAATAAAAACAACTATAATCTTATTTGTGTGGCTCGAAAAGTATAGGTACGACCTCCAGGCGATGTTTGCTTGGAGAAAAACAACCAGGTCCTTGAATGTTTTTTCCTTTAGGAGCGCTAGGTTTTTATAACAACACTTTCTTACACCGCATCAAAGGAAAGGAGAGAAAACAATTATGGAGAACCAAAAACTACATAGCGCAAAACTGTTAGGCGGCATCGGATCCATCCTGATGCTTCTCATGCCCATGCCGGTAGCAGGCTGGCTTATTGCCTTAGTAGGCTTCATCCTCGTCCTTGTAGCGATCAAATACCTTGGGGACGAGCTCAAAGACCACAATATTTTCACCAACTACCTCTACGCATTCATCATCATCCTTATCGGGGTCGTCATTTTCGCCGTCATTATGATCTTCACGGTCTTCACCACTATAGGACCAAATATGACCGCGTTTCAGAACATCACCTCCCCGCAACAATTCTATAATCTGTTACAGACCAAAGGTGTCGTCCAGTTCTTTGTTTCCCTTGCCGCCGCGCTCCTGGTCCTCTGGATTCTGCTCATTGTCTCGGCTATCTTCCTGCGGAAAAGCTTCAACAAGATCGCCAGTGATACTCATACCCACCTCTTCCACACCTCAGGCCTTCTCTATCTCATCGGAGCGGCGACGGTCATCATTCTGGTAGGATTCGTCATCATCTTCGTGGCGTTCATCATCCAAATCATCGCCTTCTTCTCCCTACCGGAGACGCTGTCTGCGTCCGCGACACCGGCGCCGATGCCACCGGGAACGCCTCCGCAGTAGGGGCTCCCTTCTCCTCTTTTTTCCTTTTCTTCTTTTATTTTTCTTTCTCGAAGTAGTCTCCGATTCGTTCGATGCCTTCTCGGATTTTCTCAGGTGTCCGGCAGAGAGGCCCATAGGAGAGTCGAATGCCATGTTCCATACTGGGGCCGAACCCCGTCCCGGGGATGACGAGGACGCCGGTTGCTCGTAAGAGGCGATCGACGAATTCAAACGGCGGGGTGTCACCCGGTATCGGGCTGCAGGTGTACAGGCCTCCGGCGGGGGTGAGCTTGGGCCAGTCAAGATGCTTGTCCATGGCATGGAGAAGGATTGATGCTGTGTCTCTGTACAGTTTCCTTATGGTTTCTATGTAGGAAGGGAGCGATCTATCGTCGAGTGTTTCTTGGAGGAAGCGTGCGGTGGTCATGCTGTGGAGCGTGTCGGGTGAGAGGAGGACGGATTCGTTGATTTTCTCCAGTCCTGCAATAATGGTGGGGTTTGCTTCGGCCCAGCCGAAACGTCGTCCGAGGCTGCTTAGCCATTTCGAGTTCGTATGCAGCGAGACGACGTTGGGGTGCTCCAGAGGTGACCAGGAGAAACAGTCTGGCATGGCGTCGAACCAGAGGGCTTTGTACGCGAAGTCGAGGATGAGAAAACGGTGGTGTCGTGTAAGGATCTCCTCGGCTTCTTTAATGAAGGCGTCTGAAGGAATCTGGCTGGTGGGGTTGTCGGGGACGGTGACGACGAGGGCTTTGCATCGCGGGTTCTGTCGACAGAGAGTGTCAAGTTCGGTGAGGGTCCGTTGGGGGTCCGAGAGATACGTCCATGATTGTGGGTCTAGAGCGGGGAGGAAATGCCAAAGGGACGTGGGGAGGGCGCAGCGGACCGCGTTGAAGTAGTTGGCGTAGGCTGGGTCCAGGAACAGGATGGTGTCGCCGGGGTTGCAGAGGACGCGGAGGATGTCGTGAAAGAGTTGGGTGGAGGACTGTCCGATGAGGAGGTTGTCCGGGGTCAGGTTGTTGACGTGGAAGATGCGTTGTTCGAAGGCGGCGAGTTGTTCGCGGCAGGCGTGGCTTCCTTTGATGGCGCTGTAGCGGCCGCTCTGGTGGAAGAGGGCAGGGTCGGTGATGATCTGTTGATAGATGGTGCGGAGTGCTTCTGGTGCGAGGTGGTCGCACCATCCGCCGCCAAAGGAGATGACGTCGTCGGGTTTGAGGCCGAGGGCGGTGAGGTGGTGGTGTTCTGTCATCTTCATGATGGTCTGGATGGGTGAGAGTCCGTGGAGGGTTTCTGTGACGAGGGATGAGAGTGGGGGTGTCTTGGGTGTGGTGGTGTGTGCGGCCATAGGGTGAGGTATGCTGGGGTTTTGTTTAAAAGGATTATGTCAGAAGAGTGAGAGAAATAATGGGTGTTTTTTTATTCTTTAGTGACTGGTGTTTGGGTTTGTGAGGGTGTCGTTGGTGGTGTGGGTGTTGGTGGTGGTGTGGTTTTTTTGGGTTTTTTGGGGCAGTCGGGGTTGAGGCAGAGGTCCCAGGGTCGTTTGCCTTTGCTGATGATGCGTACCATGGGGTGGTGGCAGGCGTCGCATTGTGTTTTGGGGATGATGAGGCCGCCGTTTTGGGGCAGTGAGTAGGTGCGGGTGCAGTTGGGGTAGCCGGTGCAGCCGACGAAGCGTTTGCGGTTGCGGCTGATTCGTACGATGAGGTCTTTGCCGCAGTCGGGGCAGGGGCCGACGGTGTTTTGTTCTTTGACGGCGCTGCGGATGGTGGTTTTGATGTTTTCTTTTTCTGGTTCGAGGTCTTTCATGACGGTGGTGAGCATTTGGCGGGATTCTTGGATGGTGTCTTGGAGTGTTTTGCGTCCTTCGGCGATTTCGTTCATGTCGATTTCGAGTTGGGCGGTCATTTTGGGGTTGGTGACGTGGCAGCCGGTGAGGGCGCCGACGACGGCGAAGGCGGTGCTGGTGGGGACGGGGGGGATGCCCATGACGTATTTGCGGTCGTAGAGTTTGCTGATGATGTCGTGGCGGGTGGATTTGGTTCCGAGTTGGAGTTGTTCCATCTTGGCGATGAGGCTGCCTTGGCTGTAGCGTTGGGGTGGTTTGGTGGCGTCTTCTTTGACGGTGAGTTTGGTGATGGTGAGTTGTTCTCCTTGGGTGAGTTTTGGGAGGTCTTTGCGTTTTTCTTTGATGTAGTGGTAGATTTCTTTCCAGTTGGCTTCGATGAGGCGGTAGCCGCTGGCGGTGAAGGGTTCACCGCCGATGTCAATCTTAGCATGGGTGGTTTCGCTAAGGGTGTCTTTGGCCAGCGTTGCGAGGAAGCGTCGTACGATAAGTTCGTAAATCTGGGCTTGGTCGTGGGCGAGTTTCTTGTCTGTTGGGACATCCACCGGGTGGATGGGAGGGTGGTCGGTAGTTTGGAGTTTGCCGCGAGTCGGGTAGTCGCGGCCGTTGGCACGGATGATGGCGACTTCTTTGGCGAAGGCGCCGTTTTTGAGTTTGTCGAGGATGGCGCTGAGGTTGAGGCTGGGTGGGTAGACGGTGTTGTCGGTGCGGGGGTAGGAGGTGAGACCGAGGAGGTAGAGTTCTTCGGCGAGGCTCATGGATTTGGCGGCGCTAAAACCGAGGTAGGAGGCTGCTTGGAGGAAGCTGGTGGTGTTGAAGGGTGCGGGTGGGAGTTCTTTGTGTTCTTTGGTGTCGACGCAGGTGACGGTGGCGGTGGTGGTGTCTTTGATTTTGTCGTAGATTTGGTCGACTTGTGGTTTGTCCCAGAAGACTTCGATTTCGTGGAGTGCGTCGAAGTTTTTTTCGTCGTGGAGTTTGGCTTGGAGTTGCCAGTAGGGTTTGGGGACGAACTCCTTGATTTCTTTTTCGCGTTCGACGAGGATGGCGAGGGTGGGTGACTGTACGCGGCCGATGCTGAGGAAGTCTTTGCCTAGCCTGCGTGAGGTAAGGCTCATGAAGCGGGTGAGGACGGCGCCCCAGACCAAGTCGATGGCTTGGCGGGCTTCGCCGGCGTTGGAGAGGTTGCCGTCGACTTCGGTGAGGTTGTCGAAGGCGGTGTTGATCTCGTAGGGGGTGATGGCGCTGAAGCGGGCGCGTTTCACGACCTTGATGTTGGGGTTGTATTCGAGGAGGAGTTTGACGACCTCCATGCCGATAAGCTCGCCTTCCCTGTCAAAGTCTGTAGCGACGATGACCTCTGGAGCTTCTTTGACGAGGGTTTTAAGGGCGCTGGCGATCTGTTTTTCGGTGACGGCTTTGCAGGGTTCGACGGTGATGAGGTCCGCGGGGTCGATCTTGGTCCATTGGTTGAAACCCGCAGGGTAATCCAAGGAGATGATGTGGCCTTTCAGGCCGATGACCGCCCAGGGTTCGCCTGCTCTGGTGAACTCGTAGACGGGGATTTTTCCGTGGTGCGTGCTTTTCACGTTGCCTTGGCCGAGGATGTAGGCGATGCGCCGCGCGGCAATCTGCTTTTCGCTGATGACCAGTTTCATAAGTCGCCCCAAGGCTTGGTGAGTAGGGCTACATGAAACGACCCTATAATTAATTTACGCTAACGACCTCTTTAGAGAAAAACCCGGTGACAAGTCATCGCGTTATAACGAGGTCGAAACTATTTATACAGAAATAAGATGTCCTGTGAGGCATTTATGAAAGTCCATATTATTCTTGGGTCGAAGTCTGATATGCCCGTCGTGGAGAAAACCCAGAAACTCCTCGACGACTTCAAAGTCGACTACGAAATCACGATTGCCTCCGCCCATCGCACACCGGAGTACGTCCAGAAAATCGTAACCCAAAGCAAGGCGGACTTGTTCATCGGCGTCGCTGGCCTCGCCGCTGCCCTACCTGGTACGATCGCTGCTCATACCACGAAACCTGTAATCGGCGTTCCCGTCAGCGGAAAAGTCAACCTCGACTCCATCTTGTCTATCATCCAGATGCCGCCTGGCGTCCCAGTCGCAGCCGTCGGCCTGGACCGCGGCGACAACGCCGCGCTTCTCGCTATCGAGATTCTCGCCGTCTCCAACAAGACGCTTAAAAAGAAACTGGAGGACTATCGCAAGAAGATGAAAGACGAGATCATCGCCTCCAACAAGGGTGCCTGATGTTCAACGCCGACAAATTCATCACCGAGACAATTGCGGACCTTAAAACCAAGATCCATGGCAAAGCCCTCATCGCCTTCTCCGGCGGCGTCGACAGCACCGTCTGCGCAGCCCTCGTCAACAAAGCCATCGGAAAAGACCTCATCGCCGTCCACGTCGACACCGGCTACATGCGCAAAGACGAATCCAAATTCGTCGTCAAAATGATGAAACAGATGGGCCTCAACGTCCGGTTCGTCGACGCCAGCGACGAATACTACCAAGCATTGGAGAACGTCGTCGACCCGGAGAAGAAACGCAAGATCATCGGCAACAAATTCATCCACATCTTCGAACGCGTCGCCAAAGAAGAACACATCCAATACCTAGTCCAAGGCACCATCGCCCCGGACTGGATCGAATCCGGCGGACAGCTCCGCGACACCATCAAAAGCCACCACAACGTCGGCGGACTCCCAAAAAAAATGCACCTCACCCTCATCGAACCACTCCGCGACCTCTACAAAGACGAAGTCAGAAAAGTCGCCCGAGCCCTCAACGTCCCAGTCGCCGAACGCCAACCCTTCCCCGGACCTGGCCTTGCCATCCGCATCATCGGCGCCGCCACCAAAGAACGCACAGACATCGTCAGAGAAGCCTGCGACATCGTCGAAACAGAAATCGAACACGCCGTCGACAAAGGCCAGATGGAGATGCCCTGGCAGTACTTCGCCGTCCTCATCCCAATAAAAACTGTGGGCGTGCATGGCGACAAACGCGCCTACGGCTACACCATCGCCATCCGCAGCGTCCAAAGCATCGACGCCATGACAGCCGCCTACAGCGACATCCCCCACGACGTCCTCGACAGAATCTCAATTAAAATTACCAACACGATGGGTGCCAAGGTGAACCGCATCGTCTACGACGTCACCAACAAACCACCCGGGACCGTGGAATGGGAATGAAAATCTACGTCGTCGACAACGGCGGACAATGGACACACCGCGAATGGCGCACCCTGCGCGACCTCGAAGTCGACACCAAGATCGTCCCGAACACGACACCGCTTAAAGACCTCACCAAAGACCAGATTACTGGCCTGGTCCTCTCCGGCGGCGCACCACGCATAGGCCTAGACAACCCCCTAGGAAACTGCGCCGAATACCTCGAGAAAGCCACCTTCCCCATTCTGGGCATCTGCGCCGGACACCAATTCATGGCCCGCTTCTACGGAGGAGAAGTCAAACCCTCCATCGTCCCCGAATTCGGCAAAATCGACCTCACCATCCTTAAAAAAGACCCTCTCTTCACCGGCGTACCACCGCAGTCCATCGTCTGGGAGTCCCACAACGACGAAGTCACCCTCCTACCAAAATGCTTCACCCACCTCGCAGAAAGCGACACATGCAAAATCCAAGCCATGCGACACAAACAGAAACCCTTCTACGGCCTGCAGTTCCACCCCGAAGTCGAACACACCCAGTTCGGCGAACACATCTTCCGCAACTTCATCACCATCTGCGAAGACTAAAGAAAAACATCCCAGTTTTTTTACGAAGAAGTCCGTCTCAACACCCGATAGAAGTACTCCAGGACGATGAGAATCACCAACGCGATGACCGACGTGACGATGACATAGAAAAAGATGTACAAAATCGCCGTCCCCGGCTGCATCTCCCGGATAAACGACGGAGCCTCCAACGCCGTCACAATCACTCCGATGATTATCGCAATTGCGATCTCCAGCCGCCAGCTTTTCTCCTTGCGTTCCGCCTCCGGCTTCGACTCCTCTGAATCCTTCAGAAGCTCCGCCACGTGCGCATCCGGTTGCTCACCCTCGACCTCCTCTGACAACGGTGCAACCGTGCCCGTCAAGGCGAGACCCTCCTTGAACTTCTCATACGCCTCCTGCGTATCAAACAACAACGGCTGACCCTGATACCCGCAGTCCCGACACTGCATCTTCCACGACGTCAGACCATAAATGACCCCACCCTTCAACGTCCCCATGTAGATCCGCTGACTCCCACACCGCGGACACGCCTTAATATCTACCATAAACACACCTAACTCGTATCCCTCAAAGCATGTCGACCAGATTACTTAACTATTTCCATGGCTTATACAACGAATGTTTCACACGCAACTGATCCAAAATCTTCCCCACCACAAAATCCACCAGATCATCCACGGTTTTCGGCTTCTGATAAAACCCAGGCATCGCCGGCAACAACACCGCACCCGCCTCCTTCGCCAACAACATATTCCGAATCCCAGGCAAATCCAACGGCGTCTCACGAATCACCAACACCAACTTCCGACCCTCCTTCAACATACAACTCGCAGCACGCGACGTCAACGACTCCTCAAACCCATGCGCCACCGCCGACAACGTCTTCATACTACACGGCACCACCACCATCGCATCCAACGGAAACGTCCCACTCGACGGACCCGCCCACAAATCCACATTCTCATACACCTTCGACGCCAACTTCTCAACCTGCTTCACCGAATACTTCGTCTCAAACTCAAGAATAGGACGCGCACAATCAGAAACAATCAACAACACCTCACACTTCGCCCGCACCAACTCCTCAACCAACCGCACCCCATAAATGCTCCCCGACGCACCCGTAATACTCACCAACACCCGCATTAAGACATCACCCGACAAGATCTCTGATGGAAAACCATCATGATTCCAAAGAAAAACCCCTATTTTTATCCCTTTGCCTTCCGCACCAGCTCCCCCAGAAGCACCTCAGAACACGCAGCCACCACACTCGACCGCTCCGTCACAGAAAAACCCATATCCAACTCCATACCAGAAAGCGTCGTGACAAAACCCCCTGCCTCCCGCACCATCAACGTCCCCGCTGCGATATCCACCACCCGCATCCGCTCCTGACCCACCAGATAATAATCCAAGGCGCCACTCGCCACCAGACACATCTCCAACGACGCAGCCCCCAGCGACCGATGATTCATGACACCAGCCAGCTTCAGAGACCGCGGCGTCGCAGACCGCCCCAACACCACAGAAGACACCAAATCCTTCGACGGCAACTCACACGTCCGAATCGCCATCCCATTCAAGAACGCACCCTTCCCCTTCTCCGCCAGAAACACATCCCCCGTCGGGATGTTCTTCACCACACCAAACTCACAGTCGCTAATCCGCGACCGACCCACCGCAAGAGACACCGAAAAAAAAGGAATACCACGATACGCGTTCCTCGTCCCATCGACCGGGTCTAACACAAAGGTGTACTCCCCGCCGAAGTCGACCGAACCCGCCTCCTCACTGCACAGATTCACCGGGGTCTTCGATTTTGTCAATATTCGAAGTGCTACGTCCTCTGCGACCTTATCGATGTAGGCTGTCGGCGTGCCATCTGCACCGATACCAATCTGTCGTCCCATCTGGGAGAAATGCTGTCGCTGCTCCCGACGAACCCGAGTGGTGATCTGATTAACGACCCGGACTGCCAACTCCTTTATCGCTTCCTTCACACCGCTCCCTCGTCGTTATGCATTGTCAACACTGAACGTCCATCCCCTGGACGACCAAGCAGTTGATCTCCATCAAGAATCTGGTTGCCTCTGAGGAAGACAGCGGTAGGAAAGATTGCCTGATGTCCTTCAAACGCCGTCCAGCCACACTTCGTATGCAGCAGGTCCGATGAGATTGTTGACAGCGTTTTGAGGTCGACAACGATGAGGTCAGCGTCTCGATTGACTTCGAGTCTGCCTTTCGGAAGGCCTGCGAGCTCAGCCGGCCGCTCGCAGAGAAGTCGAAGGACGCGAGCGAGATCAAGGCGTTTTTGTTTTACTAGCGCAAGGAAGAGGGGGTACATTGTCTCGATCCCGGGCATCCCTGAGGGTGCTTCACCGAATTCCTGTTCTTTCTCCTCAAGGGTATGTGGCGCGTGATCGGATTCAACGATGTCAATCTCGCCTTGGATAAGGCTTTGCCACAGGGCCATGCGGTCTGTCGGCGTTCTGAGAGGTGGATTGACCTTAAGCCACGTGGGAGGCACATTATGGAGGGTGCTATCTAAGAGGAGGTGATGGGGAGTTGCACCGACACTAATATATGAGGGGTGCTGGTGGAGCGCGGCAAGACCATCTTGGGAAGAGAGATGGCAGATGTGGACGTTGGTCTCGATGTCGGTGGAGAGCAGGGAGTGTATGGCGGTTTCCTCGCAGCGTGCGGGTCGTCTCTGGTTGTGGTCCGCTAGAGTGTTCTCTTGACCAGTAGCATGTTCCAGGCAGCGTTCGTCTTCCGCGTGAATGAGGGTGCGTTTCTTCGTCGGTTGAATGATCTGAAGAGCTTGGTTCAGCAGGGGTGTAGGGAGGCTGGTAGCGTTGGTGCTATTTCCAAGGAAGATTTTGAAGCCTGAGCAGTGGGGCGCGAGTGTGGGAATGTGGGTGAGGTTGTGTTCGGTGACTGCTGTGTAGATGCCGTAGTCGACGAGGCTTTTACGTTGGGCTATCTGGTGTTTTTCTTTGAGGGTGGTTAGGGTCGTGGTCGGTGGGTTGGTGTTGGGCATGTCGAAGAGGGTGGTGATGCCGCCAAAGACTGCGGCGGTGGTGCCGGTCTGGAAGTCTTCTTTTTTGGGGTGTCCGGGGTCGCGGAGGTGGACGTGGAGGTCGATGCCGCCGGGGAGAAGGACGTGGGTGCCGTAGTCGAGGTGGGTGTCTGCCCGTAGGGTTTTTTTGATGGCGGTGATGGTGCCGTCGGTGATGCCGAGGCAGGCGGTTTCGAAGGTGCCGTTTTGGTAGATTTTGCCTTCAATGCTGAGGTCCATGGAGGTGTTTCTCCTGGATGGAGCTGTGGGGTGTTGTTTCGGTGAAGATCTGTCCGGTGAAGGAAGAGAATTTGGTGGTGGGGAGGAGCCAGGCGTCGGCGGGGAGTCCTGCTTTCATGCAGGTGTAGCCGAGGTAGGTTTCGACGTCCCAGTCTTCTTCGACGGGGACTTGGGGGAGGAGGAGTCCTTTGTGGTAGCCTTGTTCGACGATGAGGCCGTCGCGTCCGATCTTGATTTTGTGGAGGAGGTCTTGGGGGTTGGTGATGGTGATGGGTGTGGGGGTGGAGAGGATGGTGACTTCGATGATGATGTGGTCGAGTTCTGTGGGGTGGAGTGGTGGGAAGCGGGGGTCGTGGGTGGCGGAGCGTGCGGCTTCGATGAGGGCGTCTTTGAGGGGCATGTCTGGGTAGGGGATGCCGATGCAGCCGCGGAGGTCGTGGGCTGGGTGGGTGTGGAGGGTGACGAAGACGCCGTGTTTTTCTTTGAAGATGGGGGTGAGGCTTGGGGAGGGTGTGGCGTGGTGTGTGACGGTGTCGGTGACGATGGTGCGTGCGTAATGGACGGCGGTGGTTCCCTCTGCTGCTGTGAGCATGGTGTGTCGCTGCTGGGTAGTGGTGGGTGGATTAAAAAGGGTTTGGGGTGAGGACAAAGGGGGTCCTCACACCAGGGAGTGGGTGTTTATTGTTCTTTGCGCAGCTCAATCGTCAGGACTTTGGTGAGTTGGCCGGCGGTGATGGTGATGTGTTGGATGTTGAGGTTGTGGTAGGTGACGTTGACGCCGGCTTCTTTGACGACGGCGAGGGCGGTGACGTTGTATTGTCCGGGGGCGAGCTCGAGTTGGAAGCTGCCGTCGGCGGCGGATTTGGTGATGGCGCGGATGGCGGTGTTGGTTGCGCCGGTGTCCGGTGCGAACGTCAGGGTGATGTTGGCGATTTTTTGTTGGTTGTAGATGGTCAGGCCGATGACGGTCGTCGAGTTCTTGATGAGCGCGATGTTACGGATGGTCTTTCCTTGTCCTATGGTGGCGGTCAGCTTGCCTTTGTAGGTGTAGACGGGGGTGGATCCTTGCTGGTAGTTGACGGTGATGTTGTAGGAGCCGGGCAAGACGATGGCGGTGTAGGCGCCGTTGTTGTCGGTCGTGGTCGTGTTTTGTTTCGCGGTGTTGTTTTGGATGGTGCCGTCGGGGACGAAGGTGATTCTAATGGCTTTGACGCCGGTGGTGTTGTAGGTGGCTTTGCCAGTGATGGTGACGGGGTTGTAGGCGATGGAGAGGTTGACGGTGGAGGTGACGTTGGCGCGGATGGTGATTTGTTTGAGGGTGGTGTAGTCGAGGTAGCCGGTCTGGGTGTCGCGGATGCTGGCGTTGAGGGTGTAGTTGCCGGGGGCGAGGTTGGGGTACTGGTAGGTGCCGGTGGTGTCGGTGAGTTGGTGGCCGACGGTGAGTCTGCTGCCGGAGAGTTGCGTGTAGGTGAGGGTGACGTTGGCGTTGGCTTTGGTTTCGCCAGTGTCGACTTTGTTGTTCTTGTTGGCGTCGAAGTAGACGGTGCCTTTGAGGCCTCCGTTCAGGGGCTTGGAGAGGTTTTGCCAGAACACGTTGGGTTCGACGTCGGTTTCTTTGGTGTTGAGGGTGAAGCCGTGTTCGATGGCTGAGATGTTGTATTTGCTGGGTGGGATGCTGGGGAAGCGGTAGTGTCCGGTCGCGTCGGTTTTCACATCTGG
>Ga0209777_10000450_pt1 | contig 68559 bp, 65 predicted proteins | sample FrelakmetHBP12HB_FD_187147 | JGI IMG/M metagenome (GOLD analysis project Ga0209777, IMG submission 187147) | Freshwater lake sediment microbial communities from the University of Notre Dame, USA, for methane emissions studies -HBP12 HB (SPAdes)... | ecosystem: Environmental > Aquatic >...
GCGGGGCCTCGTCCTCGCGGCCGAACGCTACGACGGACGCGAGCCGGTCAACCTCGGCGTCGGCAGCGAGATCACCATCCGCGACCTGCTCGAGCTGATAGTCCGTCTGACCGGGTTCCACGGCGAGATCCGCTGGGATCCGACCAAGCCCGACGGCCAGCCGCGCCGGGCCCTCGATACGAGCCGGGCCCGCGAGGCTTTCGGCTTCAGCGCCGGAACGGACTTCGAGGCTGGGCTGCGGGCCACCATCGAGTGGTATGAGAAGACACGCGGCGGACGCTAGGGCCGGCTCGGGACGGCCAACTCGGACGCGCAGCCAAGCCCTCCTTCCCGCCAGCGAGCCCATGCGCAGGCCGTACCGTTCGCATCGCCACTAGAGGGCGTGGAAAGTGGATATGAGCACCGCGGCTCGACGACCGCTCCGGATCGGTGTCGTTCCGATCCTGGACGGCTCCGGAGGCGGTATCTATCAGTACAGCCTCACCATGCTGGACGGGCTTCTGGCGATCGAACCGCGACCAGAACTCGTCCTGCTCGCAGACCGGCGCTCCCGGGCGCGAGCTGAAGCCTGGCGCGCGCGAGGCTACCAGGTCGAATATGTGTGGCCCCTGCGCTGGAGACTCCTCGCCGCGGGCCGCCGAGCCCTTCGACTGGGGCCCGTGGGGAAGGGAGCGGCGCGCATCGTGGCAGGCCTGCGGAAGCGTCGCCCAAGTGTTGACGACAAGTATCGAGTCAGGGGGCGACCGACCTTTGGTAAGTGGATCGCCAGGTTCGGCGTTGACTTCCTGGTGATTCCGGCCCCATCGCGGATGGGCTTCGAGTCCGGCGTGCCGTACGTGATGGCGGTCCACGATCTTCAGCACCGACTCCAGCCTGAATTCCCGGAAGTATCGGCCGGCGGAGAGTGGGAGCGTCGAGAGTACCTGTTCCGAAACGGTATCAGCCATGCCCTGACGGTGTTGGTCGACTCAGAGACCGGTCGAGAGGACGTCCTGAATTGCTACGGCAACGTCGTTTCGGACGAACGTGTCCAGATCCTTCCCTTCCTTCCGCCCTCCTACATAGCCGTGTCTTCGGCCAAGCCGGAGACTACACGCATTCACGAGCGGTTCGGTCTTCCCGGGCGATACCTCTTCTTTCCGGCCCAGTTCTGGCCGCACAAGAACCACGTGCGGGTGGTCGAGGCCCTGGCACAAATCCGTGCTGAGCGTGGGGTCGATGTAGCGGTCGTGATGTGCGGATCTGCAGCCGACGAGCTTCGGGGTTCGGTTCTGGACCAGGTGCGTCAGACAGCCGCCGACCGAGGCGTGGCGAATCTCATCCAGATCATTGGCTACGTCGAGGACGGGTACATGGCGTCCCTCTACGCTGCCTCGGCAGGAGTGCTCCTGCCGACCTTCTTCGGTCCGACCAACATCCCCATCCTCGAGGCGTGGGCGTTCGGAGTACCTGTGTTGTCGTCGGATCTGCGGGGGATCCGCGAGCAGTGCGGCGACGCGGCCATCCTGGTCGACCCCACGTCTGTGCAAGCCATTGCGGACGGCATCTACTCTCTCTGGTCGGACGACGGACTGAGGGCCGAACTTGTCGCCGCAGGGGCGAGGCGCCTGGCTCAATACGGGCCGAACGACTACGTCTCCAGGCTGTCCGCGATCGTGGCGGATGCGGCACGTCGCGTTCAGGCACCGCAGGAGAGGCAGGCAGCCCCGCCCGAACACGTCGTGGAGCCCTGACCTCCGATCTTGTCCGAGCCGGGTCGGCCGTGCCGGACCTTCTGCCGGCCGGACTCCTGCGGGCGGACCCACGCCTCGGATATGATGGCCCCGTGGGTAGCAACGACGCGGGGCTTCGGGGGCGATGACTGCCGTCGAGTCAATCGTCCGCGACGGCATGCTGCTCGCGTACATCGTCCGTGCCGACACCACCTCTGCCGCGACCTCCTTCTTCACCGGCGACGACGCCGCGTTCCAGGCTGGCTTCGTTGTCTACCCGGCGGGCGGCGCGGTCGTGCCCCACGTCCATGTGCCGGTGGTCCGGACTGTCGTAGGCACGTCAGAGATGCTTCTGGTACGACAGGGCCGCTGCATCGTGGACATATACAGCGACGACCGTGCCCTTGTTGCCTCGCGCGAGCTCGCAACCGGTGACCTGGTTTTGCTGGTCGCCGGGGGCCACGGCTTCCGAATGCTCGAAGACACGGTCCTCTTCGAGGTCAAGCAGGGTCCCTACAGCGGCCAGGTCGAGAAAGAGCGGTTCGCCGCTCCGCCCCAGCTGGGACGCGAGTGATCCCGGTCAACGAGCCACGCCTGGATGGCCGCGAGCTCGAGTACGTCACCGAGTGTCTGCATACGGGCTGGATCTCCTCGGCCGGCCGGTTCATCGGCGAGTTCGAGGACGGCTGGGCCGCCTACTGCGGCCGCCGATACGGCGTGGCCGTCTGCAACGGCACCGTCGCTCTGCAGCTGGCGGTGGCCGCGCTGGACCTCCAACCGGGTGACGAGATCATCATGCCCGCCTTCACGATCATCTCGTGCGCGATGGCGATCGTCTATCAGGGGGCGGTTCCCGTCCTGGTCGACGCGGACCCGGAGACGTGGTGCATGGACGTGTCCGCGGTCGCGGCACGGATCACTCCGCGCACCCGGGCGATTATGCCCGTGCATATCTATGGCCACCCAGTAGACATGAATCCAATCCTCGAACTCGCCGAACGCCACGGCCTGGCGATCATCGAGGACGCGGCCGAGGCCCACGGCGCTCAGTACCTGGCAAAGCGGGGAACGGCGCAGGAGTGGCGGCGCTGCGGCAGTTTCGGTGACCTGAGCTGCTTCAGCTTCTATGCCAACAAGCTCGTCACCAGTGGCGAAGGCGGCATGGTCCTCACCGACAATGAAGCCCTGGCCGCAAGGTTGCGGCTGCTGCGAAACCTGGCGTTTGTACCTAGCCAGCGATTCCTCCACGAAGAGCTTGGCTTCAACTTCCGCATCACCAACGTCCAGGCAGCCATCGGCAAAGCGCAGGTCGAGCGCATCGGCGATACCGTCGAGCGCAAGCGAGCGATTGGGGCTCGCTACGTTGAAGCGCTCGCGGGTGTCCCTGGAATCCGAATGCAGGTCGAGAAGCCATGGGCACGTTCAGTCTGGTGGATGAACGGCCTCGTGCTCGAAAAGAAGAGCGGCTACACAGCGGCATCGCTTGCGACTGAGCTCGGGGCGCGCGGCGTCGAAACGCGGCCCTTCTTTCTTGGCATGGACCGCCAGCCCGCCCTTCGCGCTCGGGGCCTCTTCGCCGGGGAGACCTACCCGGTCAGCGAGGAACTGGCCGAGATGGGTCTGTACCTGCCGTCCGGCGTCGGCCTCACGGAGGAGCAGCAAGAAGCCGTGATCGGCGCCGTCACGCAGGTTCTCGCATGACCGAAGTCTTCGGAGTGGGCTACGCGGACTCGTATGACTCGCTCTATGCCGACAAGGACTACGTGGCCGAGTGCGATCTCCTTGAGGTCATATTCGCGCGTGCCGGCCGCCCGGTGCACGGCCTACTGGACCTCGGTTGCGGCACCGGCCGCCATGCCGTGGAGCTCGCTTCCAGAGGCTACGAGATCGTCGGGGTTGATCTCTCGGAGGCGATGCTGGAACGAGCGCGGCGTCGTGCCACCGCCGAGGGGGCCGCCGGCACGACCTTCCTTCAGGGCGACATCGCGACTATCGAGCTTGACCGAAGCTTCGACGCGGTTCTCTCGATGTTCGCGGTCGTGGGCTACCAGTTGAGCGATGCTGCCGTCCGGGCGACGTTCGCCAATGTCCGGCGTCACCTCGAGCCCGGCGGCGTGTTCGTCTTCGATGTGTGGTTCGGTCCTGCCGTGGTCGCCGTCGGCCCGTCCGAGCGGGTCAAGATCGTGCCGACGCCAGATGGCGAGATTGAGCGTAAAGCGCTGGGGGCACTCGATCCCGGTAGCCACGTCTGTACCGTCAGCTACGAACTGACCAGGCGCCGACCGGGCCAGCCAGACACCACGGTCCTCGAGGCGCATCGGATGCGCTATTTCTTCGAAGAGGAACTCCGCGGCTTCCTCGCGGAAAGCAGGTTGGCGCTGCGATCGGTTAGCGCGTTCCCAGACGTCCAGAATCCGCCGTCGGCGGACTCTTGGAATGTCCTCGTTGTCGCCGCTGGCTGATTCGCGTGGCCCATCCTCGTTGCACGTAGATGCGCCACGGCTCTCAACTGACCGACCGCTCCGCGGATCGGGCAGAGGTGCGACTTTCGCTGGAGCGTGGCTGGAGAGCTTTCAGAGATAGCCTCTGTAATCCGTGTGCAGGTACTCCCGGAGCGCCTCCCTCCAGGGTCGCATGACGTCAAGGCCGCGGAGGGCAAGCTTACGGTTCACCAATCGCTCCGACGGCGGCCGTGGCGCGAAGTAGGTTTCGGCGAAGTAATCGGAACCGACGGGGTTAATCCTCACCGTCTCATCAAGGCCCAACTCCGTCAGCAGCGTGTGGGCCACTTCGAGTCTGCTGGTCGCGCCCTGGCAAACCACGTTGTAGAGGCCCCACCAGCGGCGGTCGAGAAGCAGGCGAACGTTATGGGCGAAGTCACGCGTGTATGTCGGAGTCCCCAGCTTGTCGTCCACGACGTTCAGACAAACGCTCCCATCGCGCAGTTGGCGCATAACCTTCTGGATGAACTTCTTGTCCTTGCGGGGACCCCCTCCCATCATCCAGCCCGCGCGGCAAATGAGGTATCGGTCCGCGTTCTTCGTGACAAACTCCTCGCCGGCCCATTTCGCTCGCGCGTAGATGCCGAGAGGATTCGGTGTGTCCCAGTCGTCATAGTCATCCTGCCGACCATCGAAGATCCCCGCCGTTCCGATGTAGAGGAGCGGTATGCCCAGCTCATTGGCGATGTAGACCGCGTTCTCCACGGCTATCGCATTGGTCGCGTAGGCTTCGTCGGGATGGGCCTCACAGTACTCGAGATCCGTGAGCGCACCGAGGTGGAACAGGCAGTCGGGCGAGTAGCTCAGAACGTCCTTCCGGTAGGCGTCATGGTCACGGAAGTCGAGGTACTCCAGCCAATCCTCGTTCACGTCGATGTCGGTGCAACGGATATCAGCCACGGGGCTGAACTCCTCGTGGAAAGCCTGGCCCAACATGCCGCCGCATCCGGCCATATAGAGTCGGGTCACAAGCCTCCCCTTCCCAATGTCGTGCTGGTCTTTGAGCTAGCCAGCGGGTCCGCGGTCACAGGTAGAGCCGCGTTCACTCCGAGGAAATCCGGTCGGCATACGTATTCGCGGAGACCGGGCATCGTCGCGAGGTGCTCCCGATGCCACTCGTAGCCGTCCCGGAAGGCTATCGCCATGTGCCGCTCCACGTCCTCTGCCACCATCCGTGGCGGGGGGGGCGCTGATGGGCTGCGGGCACCGGGAGGGAGGATCGCTCGCAGTCGGCGGGTGGCTCGTGCTGACACGCGACGTGGCAGAGACCGCAGCCCCTGGACGGGCACGTCGGGAACTCCATTTCTCGCTCCCATCCCGGTTTCGCGGCGGGCGCCCACAAATGATGAGCCTCGGCCATCGTATCGGGCCCTGTGTTCCATGTGCTCCAGGGTCATTCTGTCGGCCGGCACCGCGTGCAACACGGCGCAGTCGGGCGAGTACCTGGCCCGGTAGCCGCCTGCGCGCACCTTGACCGTGAGGCCCGTCTCGCCGTCGCCCTCGAACGCCTCCAGCCGAGAGGGCATGGAATCTGGATGTGACCCTCGAACGTCGTCGAAGACCGCCCTCCGGATGGTGAGGTTCCCTCCCATGACCCATATCGGGTCGATATCGCGCTCGACGTCCCCGCCATCCCAGAGCGTCAACGGCAGCATGTACCGGCCGTTGGCATCCGTCCGCCAGAAGTACTCGAACCAGGCTGGCGGCTTGGCCTCGTATTTGGGTATCAAGGGTCCAGTCGCTAGCGCGACCCTCGGATCTCGTAAGCAGGCCCGCACGCCCTCCATCCATGTGGGCATCACCATCTCGTCCTGGTCGATGAAGCTGACGATATCCCCGGTCGCCAACTCGACGCCTTGATGGCGAGCCGCCATCAGGCCAACGTCGACCATTTCAACGTAGCGAACCCGTGAGTCCGAACACCCCGCAACGGCAGCAGCGATAGCCGGGCGGTATTCCGAGTCGCTGTTGTCCATTACTAGGACTTCGTACGCCCAGGAGCGAGCCTGCGTACCCAGGATCGAGGCAAGGCAAGACGCCAGTCGATCGGGTTCATTTCGGGTTGGGATAACAATGCTGTGATTCAAGTCTCGCTCCGCACCCTCGGTACACCGCTGAATGGTCATGAGTTGGCTGGTCGAGGCTCACGCCTCACTTTGGCTGGCGATTCACGGCACCCGCTGAGGGGCGCCGAACTGGCCTCTTGGCCCGCGCGCGTACGGCTCGCATGGCAGATCGCAAGCGCCATCGTAGAGTTCCGACGTACTTCAGATGCGAGATCTGCGCTTGGGCGGCGAGGAAAGCGCGGGGATGCACAAGATCGAGCATCCGGCCATCGGCGTTCCGCAGCGTGTCACCGATCTCGCTAAACGCCTTGACGGCCTCGGGGCTGATGAAGACCAACAAGTTCTGGGCATACCAGTACTCGACCTCGGGCTCGTCCCAGATTCTGGGGCGCAGACAATCACGCACCGAGTATCGCCGCTCGGCGAACAAGCTCACCCAATAGCTCGGCCATTGCTCGTTCACATGGTTCGTGCCTGTCTGGAACGGTATCGCGGCGGAGAAGACGACTACCGGTGCCAGTGAAGTCAGGCTTTCCACGAGGTTCCGAGCATGCTCTCCATCTATGTGTTCAGCAACCTCAAGGCAAGTCGCCAGGTCATAGCGGCGGTCGAGTGCCATGGGTTGGCTGATGTCGACCTCGCTGAACAGATCCGACGGGATGAGCAGCTTCGCTCTGGGCACCCACGGGCCATCGAGTCCTGCCACGTCCACGATCCCGGCGCGGCGGAACTCGGACAGCCAGTCACCGATCCCGCAACCGACATCCACGACACTATGCGGGTCGAACAACTCCAGAATGATTGGGATGACGTGTCGCGCCGATGCCTGGGATCCATCGGACATCTCCGCGTAGAAGGAATCCGAGTACATCTGCTCAGCCACTGTCCTCAACCTTTGCCCGTTGCTCAGCCCAAACGCCGCCCAGCCGACGCCGGCGCCGATCTGGTGCCAAGTCGTATTGTGGGCATCCGGCGTCAAGTGTGAAGCCGGCCGCACCGACGTCGCCGCCCCAGGCTGCGGGCGTGTACGCCTTCGAGGTAGTCTCGGGTCCGGCTGCCCGATGTCCCCCCGCGGACGACGCGCGACGATACTGAGCCGCGTCTGAAGCCTAGACCCTCCTGGCGAGTACATCGCCCAAGGCAGCGGTCGGGTAGACGTCTAGAAAGCTGCCCTCGGTTGCATTCAGGATGGTTTGACCATTCTTGGCAGCGACCCGGCCGAGCGCGGCATGTGCCTCAAATGTGGTGATGCCCTGCCTCATCTTCACCAGGTAGGGAGTGCGGCTCAGATCCTCGGCAGACCCCGGGTCCTCAGCATAGAAATGCGCGTTGAGTCCCTGGTGGCTGAGCCCGTTCTGGTCGAGCCCAAGGATGACAATCGGATCGCAGCCCATTGCTATCGCCACCGACACCGCCAGAACAGATGTGTCGTAAGGACTGGGGATCGGTCCAGTCAGATCGACGCGGTCGAACTCCGATGCCGGCGTACCGTCTGCCTTGAAGAGAATCAGGCGCTCTGGCGGCAGCAAGCCGGTCTCTTCGAACAAGGCCTTCATTTCCAGAGGGAAGACGTGAATGGTCGACGTGTAGCCGGTCAACATACCCCGGAGGAATTCAAGCTTCTCCGGGCTCGTGTAGGTGTCGGCGGGCTCCGCGACGCAATGGACCGTGGGCTGCCAGAGGCGAATGGCGGGATGCCGGTTGAAAGCGTTCATGACAACCGTCACTTCGCTGCCGAGCGAGTCGATGTCTACGTTGGCCAGCGAAGGCCCGTTGGCAAGGACGAAACACCTCCGGCCGGCGAAGGCACCCTGGAGTCGAGAGTTGGAAGCCAAGGCGACTCGCTCGGCCCGAGACAGTCGGCGCCTTCGGGCAGAAGCCACGCGCACCAAAGCTCGCTTCACACCGGGCGGCAATACCCATTCCGCTAGGGCGCGGCGCACCGTAGCCCCGCCGAGCCGGATAGTCACCTTCGTCTAGCTCCTGTCTCCCCGAACGACGCGATCCAGGATCGGGGGCACGGCACGTGAACGCGGGCCGACCCATCAGTCACGACGAACGCCACGATCATTGTCTTGTCCGTCCGGCCGAACCTCAGCGGCCTGCCATCGAAGCATCGTGCTGAAGAACCCGGGCCGCCCGTTTCCGCGGGGGCTGTTGGAGTCATGCAAGCGAAAAGAAGCGACGACTCCAGGGCTGTAGACGTTGAACTCGTGGCCGCTGATGCTGGACAGATTGAGATACACATCGTACCTACCAGGACCCAGGGTTCGCGGCGGGATCGTCGCGGTAACGACGTGCGTACCTACGGCCAGGTTGTCAAGCGGATTGGGATCTGTGTCGAAGCTGTCCGACATCATGACGGTCATTCCGTTGGCGAGGCGGACCTCCAGGTATGCGTAGAGTCCAGGCAACCGCCGCCTGACATCCAGCAGCATCTCGATCGTGAGTGAGTCCGAGCACTCACCAACCGCCGAGACATCGCCGCGGGGAGACAGGAGCCGTACCCGACTGACCTCCGCCTCGCGTCGCTCATCGTGGTCGAGTTCGACTTCGCCGCTGCTGACGTCCCGGCCGACAGCTCTGACGTACTCGGGCACGACTTGGTCGGTCTTGCCGAACGTGACGACCCTTCCGGCGTCAAGCCAGATGGTCATGGGGCAAAGGGTGCCGATCGCTCCCATGTTGTGGCTCACGAAGACCACCGTTCGGCCTTGCCCTGCCACCTCGTTCATCTTGCCAAGGCATTTCCCCTGGAAGGCGAGATCGCCAACGGCGAGAACCTCGTCGATGAACAGGATCTCGGGTTCCAGGAACGCGGCCACCGCGAACCCCAGGCGGACTCTCATGCCACTCGAGTAGCGCTTGACCGGCGTGTCGATGAACTGTCCGACGTCGGCGAAAGCCACGATCTCATCGAACTTCCGCGCGATCTCGGCCCGCTTCATTCCAAGGATTGCGCCGCTGAGCAGAACGTTCTCGCGTCCAGTGAGTTCCTGATGGAAGCCCGTTCCCACCTCGAGCAGCGAACCTACGCGGCCGTGGAGTTCGGCCCTCCCCCGGGTGGGCTCGGTGATCCGGGATAGGATCTTGAGCAGCGTCGACTTGCCGGCGCCGTTGCGCCCGATAACGCCGACGACCGATCCGGACGGAACATCGAAGGAGACGTCCTGAAGGGCCCAGAAATCCTCAGCATCTCGCTGCTCGCGCCGACGTCGGAAGGGGCTCGTCAGCGAGGACCAAAGGACCTCGGTCAGGCGACCGTACGGATCTCGCTTGACGCCGATCTTGTACTTCTTGCTCAGGCCCCTCACGGAGATGGCGACGTCTGTCATCAGATCACGTCCGCGAAGGTCTGTTCAGTTCGCCTGAAATAGATGAGGGCGCTGATGAAGACGAGCACTGAAGCCATGGCCGAAACCAGGATCAGCTCGTCTGGCCTGGGGCCCCCGAGCAAGGCCCAGCGAAACCCCTCCAGGACGCCCGTCATGGGGTTCAAGGCATACAGCCACTGCCAGCCCTCGGGTATGAGGGTGCTCGCATAGATGACCGGCGAAAGGAACATCAAGGTCTGCGTCAGGAACGGGACCACGTACTTGACGTCTCGATAGCGGACGTTGACCGCGGCCAGCCACGTGCCCACGCCCAGGGCGGTCACCAGGGCGAAGAGAGTCAGCGGGAGCAGCCAGAGAACCGCGATCGTTGGCGCGACGCCGAAGTACAGCATCAACACCACCAGGACCACCATCGCTATCGCGAAATCGATGAGAAACGAGCCGACTGCTGCGAACGGCAGCAGGAGTCGTGGAAAGTAGACCTTGGTGATGATGCTCTCGGAGCTGACCAGGCTGTTGGAGGCACCGGCGAGGCTCGAAGCGAAGAGAGTCCACGGTACCAGCCCGGCGAAGGCAAACAGGGGATAAGGAACGTTGGCCGGACCTACGCCGGGCAGGCGACCCACGGAGACGGTAAACACCACCATCAGCAGGACCGGCTGCATCACCGCCCACAACGCGCCGAAGACCGTCTGGCGATATCGGACCTTCAGGTCCCGCCAGACGAAGAAGTACATCAGCTCCCGGTGGGACCAGAGTTCAGCCAGCCCCAGCTCGCGCCATCCGTGGCGAGCCTCGATGACCACGACCGGATCGGGCAGCGGGCGCCGGGAGCCGAAGTCGACGGTCACAGGCTCGATGTCGGGCTTTCCGGCAGAGGCTGTGTCCGCGCTGCTTGCCCCAGTTGTATGCACCCGGCGCTCGGACGGGGCGTCGTCCCTGGCCAATCGGCCTCCTGTATCGGCTCCACTACTCGGGCTCGAGAGTCCGCTCGCCCGAGTGCCCAGGCGTTGGACGGCGGGCGCCGTTCGCGGCCGCAGGCATGCCGAAGTCCTCGGGCACCGTCGGGCCGCCGTAGTATGCCGCCTCGGCCGGGCTCCCGCACACGGCCCCGGGGCGTGCCAACGATCATCGCCTTACCGCGAACCCCAACTCCCCGAGATATCGCTTGGCCTCCAGGGGAGTCTGTTCGGTGAAATGAAACATGCTCGCCGCCGCGACGGCCGACGCGTGGCCCTGCCCCAGGACATCAGCCATGTCCTGATAGGTCCCCGCGCCACCAGAAGCGATGACCGGCAGTTGAACCGCGGCCGTGACCATGAGCGTTAGATCCAGGTCGTAACCGTCCATCGCGCCGTCGTGGTCGATGGACGTCAGGAGGATCTCTCCGGCTCCCATTCGCTCCGCGTTGCGCGCAACCGTCACTGGGTCCAGGCCGGTGTCGCGGGTGCCGGCATGCGTGAAAACCTCGTAGGTTCCGTCGGATTGCCTGCGGGCATCGATCGAGACAACGGCGCACTGCGAGCCAAATCGATCGGCCACTTCGCGGATCAGTTCAGGCTTCTCGATCGCTGCCGTATTCATGGAAACCTTGTCCGCACCGACCATGAGCAGCGCGTGGACGTCATCGATCGTCCGGACGCCACCTCCCACCGTCAGCGGCATGAAGCACTCGTCTGCGAGCTCATCGACTGCCGCCAGATCGGGACCTCGACCATCGAGCGTCGCTCGTATGTCCAGGAGGACAAGCTCGTCCACCTGGCGCAAGTTGTAGACCTTCACCGTTTGCATGGCGCTGCCGATCCGTCGCCACGAGTCGAACCCAACGCCCTTGACCAGGCCCACGTCCTTGTATAGGAGGGTTGGCATGATCCGGACTTTCAGCACGTCGGGGTGTCCTACAGCGCCAGGAAGTTGCGCAAGACCGTGAAGCCGGCCTTCTGACTCTTCTCAGGGTGAAACTGAACACCAAAGACGTTGCCACGATGGACCGCCGAGACGAACCCGCCGGCGTACGGAGTGGTTGCCGCAACGTCCTCGTCGCGATCCGGGCGCAGTGCGTAGCTATGGACGAAGTAGAAATCGAGGCCTGGCGTCAACCCCTTGAACAGTGGGCAATCAGCTACTGGCAGTACCTCGTTCCAGCCGATATGCGGGATGCGCTCACCGGGCTGAGCTTGCAGCAGGCGCACCTGCGCGTCGATCCAGCCGAGTCCGGCTGTCTCCCCTGCCTCGGTTCCGAGGGTTGCGACGAGCTGCATTCCAAGGCAGATCCCAAGAAAGGGGATCTGCCGGCCCATCACTTGTTCGGTCAAGGCAACGTCCAGGCCGCAGCTTCGCAACCGAGCCATTGCTTCCGGGAATGCCCCCACGCCGGGCAGGACGATGCGCGCGGCCCGCTCGAGGCCGGCCGGATGATCGGTCACGAACGGATTCCCCCCGCACTCCTCGATGGCTCGGGCGATGGAGTCGAGATTGCAACAGCCCGTGTCGACGATGGCTACCCGGCTCACGATGTCCTCGAAGCAGGGGTCGGAGTGTCGTCCGCCACATTGTCGTAGTTGACCTTGCTGAGGTTGCCCCGGCGATCCTTGACGAGATCGCCGCGAGCATCGCACACGAAGAGCTTCTTGTTCGTGAAGCGGTCGCAGACGCGGATGAACTCATCGAGCCCCATGTCGATCTCGTCCAGGACTTCCGCGATCGGCGTCCCCAGATACTCCCAGGGGAAGGAGCCATCATGTCTGCGAACAAGCCGAATCGCCTCATCGCGGCGCAGTCGTTCGCGACGGATATGCAGGCAAGCCAGGTCGGTTGCCCGTCCGAAGCCGTACTTCAGGAACTTGAAGTAGTCGTGGATCCCGGTCTGGACGTTATCCAGGTTCTCGTAGTTGACGAGCGAGCCCTCGACCGGCTTGTGATAGGTCTCGAACCCGTGGGCCTGTGAGTAGAGGGCGTTGCCGTAGCCATCCCAGGGCATGTAGTACCCCAGAAAGATGCCGGTCACGCCAACCCGTCGCAACTCCTCATCCGACGGGTACGTGTACTGGATCAGGTCGCGCCGCTGGATCCCCTCCTGCCCGATCAGGTCCGAGACGCGCAAGCCGAGGAGCCCGCCGAACTCCTCGAGCCATCGTCGATCGAGCGAGTTGCCCTCGGCTGCCGCGGCCGGGCCGCCGTACTCATGCTGGGGATTCTCGCCCCACACGATGAGGCGAATTCCCATCTGGACCGCGATCCGCACCGGCACGGTGAAGATAGTCACGTGCTCAGGCCAGGAGACGTCGCCGACTTCCGTCAGGGCCATGCGGTTGATTCGGCGCCGCACCACGGGGTTGGTCGTGACTTCGATGTAGTCAACACCCAGGTGCTTGAGGTTCTCGATGTTGCGTCGGCCGATGGCTGAGAGCTTGTCCGTCGTTGCCGTGACGCAAAGCGGGTTCCGGCCGAGCTCGAGCATCCGAATGACCTGATACGTGCTGTCCTTCCCGCCGCTCACCGGTATCAGGCAGTCATAGTTGGATCCATCCCTCGATCCGTATCGGTCAAGCAGTTCCACGAGCTCGGTGCGGCGTTGCTCCCAGTCGACGTCCTGCCGAGCTTGGAAGTTCCTGCAGGCGCTGCAGACGCCTTCCTCGTCGATGTACAGGTCCGGCTTCGTCTCCGGCATGACGCACCGGCGGCAGTACTTGATCATTCGGTTAGTCCCTCAGTGGGCCCAGGCGGACCCTGCGGTGTCCATGTCGTGATTCCCGCGTTGATGCTCGCGAGTTCGGGATGTTGACGGACGTGATCCACGACTGCTCGGTAAGGCACGATCCGGTCTGCCAGGCCGAGCGCCTGATACAGCTGCTCGATCAGCCGCAGGTCGCTCTCCTCGTCGACGGTCCAGCGAAGATCCGAATCGTCGGTATCGCTCTCGACAGACCGGGTCAGAAAGAGATCCGGCCGCTCGGAACGAATTGCGAGAGTCACATGCTCACGCTCGGAGTCCGTCCGCGCAAACCGGTGCACCCTCAGAAGGGTGTCGAGAAACATGGCCTCAACGTCGAGGCCTCGAGGAAACGTTCTTCGAAGCACGTTGCTTGCGTAGTCGGCGCTGCCGGCGTTGCCGGTGAGCTCGTCTACCACTCGATCAGTGACGTCCGGGTCCAGCAACGGACAGTCTCCGGTCACTCGGACGACAACGTCAGCATCGGTGGACCGTGCGGCCGCCAAGATCCTGGCGAGCACGTCCGTTTCGCTGCCGCGGAAGACGGGCACTCGCTCGGAGCGGGCGAGTTCCACGATCGGGTCGTCGCTGCCGGCGCTGGACGTGGCGATGACGATTTCGTCGAGAGATCGGCAGGCTCGCAACCGCCTCAGTAGCTGGGAGAGCATCGGCCGTCCGGCGAGGTCGCGGAGCACCTTCCCCGGCAGCCGAGTCGACCCCATCCGAGCCTGAACGACGCACACGCGCTTCATCGGCATTGACTGGGCCTGCGACTGTGGCGCGAACTCAGGGTCGTTCGAAGAGCCACCAGGTGACCTCGTCCCAGCCCTCGGCTCGTCCGAGTACTCCCTGATCGATCAGTCGGAGCTCCGGAAAGAGCTCACCGTACAGGCGCCCGTAATCGCGCTTGAACAGCGCCCCGTGCATCCCGCGGTATGGCACCTCAATGGTATCCGCGGCGTAGTACTCGCCGCACAAGACCAGGCGACGCGACACTCGCACGATCTCCGCCATGACCAGGGGCAGGGTGGACTCGGGCTGGTGGATGAGGACCCCCGTCGTGAAAGAGAGATCGAACCAGCGGTCTCGGAAAGGCAGCTCTCGAGCCGGTGACACGAGCGCATTGACAGTCGGGACGCGCTTCCTGAGGCGCGAGAGTGCCTCATGGTTGACGTCGATCCCGTACGTCTCCCCCGGCGGCAGTTGCGGCGCTATCCACTGAAGGTTGGCTCCGGTGTTGCAGCCAACCTCGAGAACGCGTCGAACCGGGTACTTCGACAGCAACATATCCCAGAACGCGTTGCGCCCGATCCCCGCCTCAGCGTTTCTATCGGAGTACGCGTCGCCGAATTCCCCTGCCCACATACTCTCGAGACGAGCTGCCTCGGGAACGTCCGGCCCCGCGTCAGCGGCCATATGCTGCACCTCCGTTGGCGGAGTATACCGGGATCATCGGGGGATTCTGCCGCCCAGCGACGCCGACGATCGGCCGCGTTACGGCCCCGTCAAAGGCGGCAGAACGTCCTCGGCGAGAATGCCCTCACCCGATGCAATTGCATGGGCGGCTCGACGACCTGCGAGCTGCTCAAGGTGGCGCGGATGAAGCCCGCGTCGTCGCGAACCGGGCCGAAGGACCTCGAGATTGACCCCTTCGACCAGATCCTCGCCCGCGGCTATGTCGCGAATCGCCTGGATGGAGCGAACTGCGAAGGCGCGCAGCTCTCGCTCAGCTTCGATTGGCCTCTTCCCGGCCTCTCCGCGGGCCTGCGTGGCGCCGCGGATCGCCCTGACCATGACGGCCAGTTCGGCCGGCTCGAGGGCAAAGGGGTGATCCGGTCCGGGCAGGTGCCGGCTCAGCGTGTAGTGCTTCTCGATGACCGTTGCCCCCAACGCCACGGCCGCCACTGGGCCCACGACAGGATCCAGGCTGTGGTCCGAGAAACCGGCCGGGACGCCGAACGTCCTTTCCAGCCATGGGATTGCCAGGAGATTCAAGGAGTCGAGCGGTGCCGGGTAGCTGGAGGTGCACTGGAGCAAAGTGACCGGTCCGCCCTCTGCCCGCCGGATCGTTTCCAGCCCGAACGCGATGTCGTCGTCACCGGCGGCTCCCGTGGACACGATCATGGGCTTGCGCGTTGCCGCAAGGCGCTGGAGCAGCCGCACGTGGTTGATCTCGTATGAGGCGACTTTGTGGCGACGGACGAACGGATCGATGGCGTCCGCATCGGCCACCGAGAACGGCGTCGACATGAACTCGATGCCAAGGCCGGCGCATCTGTCGGCCAGCCTCGCGATCATCTCGTAGGGCATCTCCAGGTCGCGCAGGATGTCGTTGATTGGCTGATCGATCCCAAGTTCCGCGAGGTAGGTACTCTGTCCCGCGGCCGGCGCGTACAGCGTTTCCGCGCGATACGTTTGGAACTTGACGGCGTCGGCTCCGGCCTCGACGGCCACTTCGATCAGGGCAAAGGCCATCTGCAGATCGCGCTCCGGGGTTCCGGCGCGCCAGTTGCTGCCGGCCTCGGCGATTACGAACACGCCATCCATGGCTGTCACCTGTCTAGCGACCGACCCCGAGTCTTCCCGGCCGGGCCAAGGTTACGATACCGCGCTCCGATCCCACTTCGACGAACCCCGAGCGGAGAAAGGCGCGGCGCGATGCTTGATTGTCGGTCTTGACGCGCGCCAGGAGCCTGGTCCCGGGACCCTCCGCATCCCACCATCCGCAAGCCGTTCGTAGGACGCGTCCGCCGAGTCCACCTCGATGACGCGAATCCAGGGCAATACTCACTTCCGTTCCGTCGGGCCTGTCGTCAAATCGGACGTACCCGACCGTCTGAGGTCCAATCTGGACGACGAGCAGGGGCTTCCCGCTCGCGAGACGAGCCTCGAACCATGCACGGTGAGATTCCCACGGGATGGGGTCTGTGGAAATCGAGGCCAGGCGGACGGCCGGGTCGTTGGCGATCTGCCAGATCCACTGAACATCACTGCTTGTGGCCGGGCGGAGAGAGATCCCTTCCATGTGGTCGGCGACGCGGACGCAACCGAGTCCGTCCACGAGGGCCTGCCCGCAGCGAGCCATCTCGCGCCGAACGTCTGCATCGATGACACCGGCCACCGCCGCGGCGATTGCGCCCGGTGGGGAGGCGGCCAACGGGCCCAAGTAATGCGCCGCGCCAGACTCCGCCACGCTCGCCGATTGCTCGCGCTGGTTGTCGGCCACGGCGACGATCAGCGACGGTAGGCCCATTGCGCACCGCTCCCATGTCATCCCTCCACCGGCACCGACGGCGAGGTCCGCGGCCAGCATCAAGGCCGGCACGTCAGGTGGGTCCACGTGCACATGAACGCGGAGATCGGCAGGCACCTGGGCGGCGCGGGCCACCTGGCCAAGAATCACATCGACTTCGGCCGACGGGACGGAGGACAGGATCTCGGTGACTACTCGGCCTGTCGCCCCATTGGAATCGGTGCCACCGAGCGAGACCAGGATCCTGCGAAGCGTGTCGAATGAGCGTTCGGGAGCCGACACGAGAGCCGCACGGAACTCGGACCTGATCAGCGCGAACTCGGCCCCGAGCAAGAGCCTCGCCCCGGGTGCGAGTGCCGCATACGCGGCGCGACCGGCGGCGAACCATGGATTGACGACGATGTCGCAGTCGAGCTTGCGATCGTGCAAGTCGTCGAGCACGAGCCGACGTTCCGCGATTCTCAGCGCGCCCCCGAGCCAGTCCTGACCGATTCCGTAGTGGTCGAGCACTATCCATGCAGCTCGCGCCCCGAGCGTCCGCGATATCGCAGCGAACTCCGCCTCCTGGTCTCCGGCCAGGCGTATCAGTCCGCAACCTGACGCTTCTTGCTGGTCGGCGAACGAATCGGGCATGGCTCGACAGGCCAGCCAGGTCGCCCAGCCACGCTGTCGCAACTCGACGGCAAGAGCAGCCGAGCGGACAAGATGACCCATGCCGAGACCCTCTCCACCATCAGCCCTGAACACGGCAGTTCTCGGAGCGACCGAAGCCGTCTCGGGACGATGGCCCCTCGCCGCCATCGGCTAGCGGCCGGCGACCTCGGCCACAGTCCGTCGAACCGTCTCGATCACGTAGTCGAGATCGCTCGCCGACAGGCCGGGGAAGAGGGGGAGTGACAGACAGCTTGCCGCGAACTTCTCAGCGACCGGGCAGGCGCCAGCCGCGTAGCCGAGACTCCGGTAGTACGGGTGTAGATACACCGGGATGTAGTGGACCTGGACACCGATCCCGCGTTTCCTCAAGCTGCCAAAGAGAGGATCCCGCAGGGTCGGTTCGTCCACCCGGACCACGTACAGGTGCCATGCGGATGTTCGATCGTCGGGCACAACCGGCAGATGAAGGTCGGCATGATCGGCTAGAGCCGTCGAGTAGCGGCGGGCCAGTTCGGTCCGCTGCTCGATGAACCGGGGCAGCTTGGCGAGTTGACTCAATCCCAACGCCGACTGAATGTCGGTCAGGCGGTAGTTGTAGCCCAGTGTCTGCATCTCGTGATACCAGGCCGGTCGGTCTCCCTCGATCAGCCGCTCCGGCGCCCTTTCGATCCCGTGCGTACGGAACCGTCGCGCCGCCTGAGCAATGCCATCGACATCCGTGACGAGAGCGCCACCCTCTCCGGTAGTGATGGCCTTCACCGGGTGGAAGGAGAAGATGGTAGCGGTCGCGAGGCTCCCGACAGGCTTGCCCCGGTAAGAGGCTCCCAGTGAGTGGGCCGCGTCCGCTACGAGGGCCACACCGTGTCGGTGCGCGAGTGCAGTTAGCGCGTCGTAGGCAGCCGGCATCCCGGCGTAGTCCACCGCGACTATCGCCTTAGTGCGCGAGGTGATTGCCGCTTCGGCGGCCGCTGGATCCAGCAAGCCGGTAGCCGAGTCGACATCGGCGAAGACCGGTCGCGCACCGCAGTAGAGGGCCGCGTTTGCGGTAGCCGCGAACGTGAGGGGGCTCGTGACCACCTCGTCGCCCGGCCCGATGTTCAGAGCCTGATAAGCCGCATGGAGGGCGGCGGTGCCCGAATTGACGGATACCGCGTGCTTGGCTCCCGCGACGGCAGCCAGCGCTCGTTCGAACTCGCCCACCAACGGGCCGGTCGTCAGGTAGTCGGAGCGCAGAGCAGCTGTGACGGCCGCAATGTCGTCATCTTCGATGAGCTGCCTGCCATAGGGTACGTAGCGTTCAGGCATCCACCATCGCCCGCAGCTGGTCGATCGAAAGCCACTGGGTATTCGCGTCTGACGTGTACCGGAAACCCTCCGGCACGGGCACGGCGCCGTCCCAACCCAGGGGCCGGCCCGATTGCGTCCACCACTCCGCGTCAGGCTGGACTACGTAGAAGCCGTCCGCCGCCAGGGTCCGCCGGGCGTCGTCGACGCTGATCATCTCTTCATGGAGCTTCTCGCCCGGCCGGATGCCGGTGATCTCTATCCTGGCATCCGGGGCGATCGCCCTGGCCAGATCGACGACGCGCATGCTCGGAATCTGGGGCACGAAGAGCTCCCCGCCGTGCATTCGCTCGAGACTATCGATCACGAAGCGGACTCCCTGGTCGAGGGTGATCCAGAAGCGCGTCATGCGCTCGTCGGTGACGGGGATTCGGCCCGAAGCAGCGAGGCCGCGGAACAGGGGAACCACGCTCCCGCGACTCCCGACGACGTTGCCGTACCGGACGACGCTGAACCTCGTCTGATGGCTCCCCGCATAGGCATTCGCGTTGACGAAAAGCTTGTCGCTGACGAGCTTCGTTGCTCCGTACAGGTTGATCGGGCTCGAGGCTTTGTCGGTGCTCAAGGCAATGACGAGGCTGACATCGCGGTCCAGCGCCGCGTCTATGACGTTCTGGGCGCCGTAGACGTTGGTCTTGACAGCCTCGAAAGGGTTGTACTCGGCGGCGGGTACCTGCTTGAGAGCCGCCGCGTGGACGACGATCTCAGCCTGGTCGAAGGCCCGCAACAGCCGGTCTCGGTCACGGACATCGCCGATGAAGAAACGCACCCTCGGATCCGGGCCGAGCTCCTGGTTGAACTCATACTGCTTGAGTTCATCCCGGCTGAAGATCACGACTCGCCGAGGATCGTTCTCGGTGAGAACCGTGCGGACGAACCGGCGGCCGAACGAGCCGGTCCCTCCCGTGATCAGTATCGATTTGCCATCCAGGAAGGCCGACATGGGGACCCTTCAGTTGTCTCGCTCCGGCGGCGTCGACGGGCGCGGAGGCCCCATACCGCCCTCTCTGTACGAACGACCGGCCGTTGCGGGCATCGCTCGGGCTCGCACGAACACGTAGACGGCACCATATCACTCGAACCCTGACCTGACATCGCCGGCTAAGGCGATCTCGCCCGGTTCGAGCCCACGTCCGCGCCGAGGCGCATGACCGTGCCCTTGACCCACGGTTGGGTCACCGCCCTATTCAGCCCCCGGCGAGAACGGCTGCAAGGGCAGTCGTCGGCTCCGACGAGGACATGGAGCTGACCGGGCAGCTTCGCGAGGGCGGCGCGATGCTGAACCCCATGCCCGGCGCGACTGCGGCCGCGATCCGGGCGCCCTTTGCCCGCGAGAGCCCGCGCTGTGGCCCCGGCCACCCCGGGCTTGCCGCGGAAAAAGGCAATCCCAACCGCCGGCCCCAGCTCCGCCACCAGCGCCTCGGGGAGAAGACGGCCAGTGACCGTCCCTCTCAGCGGCGAGCCGGCAATCTTCGACCCGTACAAGATGCCCATTCCGTGGCGACCGAAGACATTGAGGCGGGCCGTACGATGCGCCGCGGGAGTCCCCTTTTCGGTTCGAGCTTCGAGAACCCGAACCCTGAGGGGAGGCTCTCGTTTGTCAACAACGTGTCTGGGACTACGCCCGTGTAGAGTGGGCCTGAGAGGGAGGCCTAACCATAACGACACTCGCACTCGCTCGAGCGCCGGCGCGCCGCCTGTCACTAGAGTGGCTGTTCGGCGCGCTGCTCGCGTTGCCGGGCGTTGCGCTAGCGTCGGCCAGTCGATTCATCTCCGACGATTACTGCATGGGCGCCCTCGTCGCCCACCACGGTTACCTGGGCGCACAGGTCGTCTGGTACCAGACATGGACGGGGCGGATCGCGGGGACACTCGGTCAAACGCTCGGCTCGCTCCCGGGCCCAGAGGCAGCGTGGGTCCTGCCGGTCACGCTCGCCATCACCGTGCCGCTCGCGCTCGGCTGGGCGCTACGTCCGGTGGCGCCGTTCTGGATTGGTCCACTCTTGTTCCTGGCCCTCGTCGTCGCGATACCCGAGCGACTGCAAGATCTGGCCTGGCCGAATGGCGGGGGTACCTACCTCTTCCCGTTCCTGGCGCTCGCGGTCCTGATCGGGCTCGAGCTCCGTGGCCGGCGCGGAATGATCCTGCCGGCTCTGGCAGGGTTTTTCGTCGGCGGGTCCAACGAGGTGCTTGCCTTCGGCGCCGGCGCGGCGTGGCTGCTCCTTCTCGTGGCATATCGCCGGCCCACGCTCGCGGCCGCCTTGGCAGGCATCGCGATTGCCGTTGCCCTCGACGCGGTGGCGCCCGGCACTGCGGCTCGCGCGGTAGGGCTCAACCCACCCCACCTCTACGGCGTCCCGTTCTATGCGGCGCAGTCCGGGGCGACCCTGCTTATAAGCTTCGTGACCGAACCTCGGGCGTGGGCGGCGGCTCTCCTTGCAGGCATGTTCATGCCGATTCGGCCATCCTCGCGCCTGGTTGCCTTTGCCTGGGTCATCGCGCTCGTCGCGCTTTGCGCCGCAATGCTGCCAAACGCACTCGTCGACAGGAGCGTGCTCGTCGCTCGGGCGTGGATCGGTCCCGAGTTCGGCCTGCTGCTGGCGCTCGCCCTGACGGGCAGCGCGCTCGCCGCGCGTCGGCCCTCGCCGCGTCTCGCGGGGGCGGCACTGGCGGTATGCGTCGTGGCGTTGGTGGTTGGCGTCTCAGCGACGCTGGCAACTACCGGCAACCTCGACTCGTGGCACCTCGGCTCGCCCCCCACGACGACGCAGTGGGTTGTGCAGTGCATTTCCGACTACTACTCGAGCCACTAGCTGTGATCTCCACGAACGTTGTTGACAACGTCGAGTGGTGAGCGACCGCCAAGGGCGGTGTGGGGTCGGCCTGAATTGTAGAAGTCGACGAAGGTCGGAAGCGCATCGAGTCGTTCGCGGTTCGATCGGTATGGCTGCCCATATGCCCACTCGTTGAGGAGCGTCTGGATGGACCGTTCGGCCTTGCCGTTGGTCTGGGGCCGGTATGGCCTGGTCCGCTTGTGGCGGGCACCGAGCCGGTCGATGGCACCTGCGTAGCGAGGGCCGTGGGTGTAGGCCCAGCCGTTGTCGGTCATAACCCGCTCGATCGCGATCCCATGGCGAGCGAACTCGAGTGCAGCGTCCTCGAGAGCCTGTGCAGCCGAGCTCGCCGACTCATCGGGCACCGCCACGACGACTCCGAACCGACTGTGGTCGTCGATGACGACTTCGATGTGGTCGTAGCCCGATCCACGATGGCTGTTGGGAGCCTTGGCTCGGCCCAACGTCCGATGACCGCCCCCGTCGGGGATGCGGCCGAGCTTCTTGTGGTCCTGGTGGACCAGAGCGTGTGGGGACTACACTCAGCGGCGACCGGCGCAGACAACGAGCTTGGCCGTTCGACGGGGCCACCGGCGCGATCCCTACCGGACTTCGACGATAGGCCGGCCTGAAGGCGCCAACCCGGCCACGCCGGGAAGCCTCGTTGTGGGAGAATCCCGCCGTGATTGTTCCCCCTCGGGCAGAGGCACCGGGCCCGAGGGGCAACCACGCCCCGGCGGGAGGCGAGCCTGTGGTATGACCGTCTCCGTCATCATCCCGGCCTTCAACTACGGTCGGTTCATCGAGCGCGCCGTGGCATCGATCCAGGCCCAATCTCTGACAGACTGGGAGTGCGTGGTGGTCGACGACGGCTCGACCGATGACACGGGCGATGTCGTGGCAGCGATCGCGGCTGCCGATCCGCGAGTTCGATACATGCGCCAAGCCAACAGTGGGCTAAGCGCCTCTCGCAACGCGGGACTCCGCGCAACCACCGGCGAGTTCGTCCAGCTCCTCGACGCCGACGACCTCATCGGACCCCACAAGCTGGAACGGCATGCCGCCTTGCTGGGGTCGCATCCGGACGTGGATCTGGTCTACGGCGATGCCCGCTACTTCCGCGACGCAACGGGCGACGCGCCGCGAGAAGAGTGGGAGCCGCTGCTCCCGGCCGTCTCCGGCTCCGGCGAGCCCCTGCTCGCCGCCCTGGTCCAGGACAACATAATGGTCGTGCAGGCCCCGGTGGTCCGACGGTCACTCCTCGAGCGGGTCGGGGGATTCGATCCAGCCCTCCGCAAGCTCGAGGACTGGGACTGCTGGCTGCGGTGCGCACTGGCTGGAGCTTCCTTCCTCCACGACGGCGGGCCGGATCCCGATGGCCTGTCCTACGTTCGCGTGCACGGGACCAGCTTGAGCACGGACCAGATCGCCATGCATGTGACAGCGGTCCAGGTGCGCGAGAAGCTGATGTCCGGATTGCCGACCCCGCAGTTGCGCCGGCTCAATCGCAAGAGAGTGAATGAGCATCTGGCGATCATCGGCAGACTCGAGGGATTGGGCGACCATCTCGGCGCCGGCATGCGCCACCTGATCAAAGCCGGACTCGCCGAGCGGAGGATCACCTGGCTGGCTTGGGGCATCTTCATGCCCGTGGTACGCCGCCCGCCCGGCAGCTGGGCGATGAGGAGGGTCCGGGCGATGCGCGCTCGGCGTCGCGGCCAAGAGATCCGTGACTGGCAAGCAGACCGGCCCTGAGGACGCGATGGCCCTTGAACCGTTGGAAGATCCGTCCCGCGTCGAGGCCATTGTGCCAGAATCGTGACGATGCACGAGCACGAGCCTGCCGTTGAGCTTTCGTCTCCACAGCTCGACACCACTGCCGCCGTGATCGTGACATTTCACCCCAAGCCGGGCGTCGCCGACATACTGCTGTCGCTGTCGGTGCAGGTTGGCGCGATCATCGTGGTCGACAACGGATCCTCCCCGGCGGAGCTGCCGGCCGGCGGCGATCCGGCGCTGCGGGGCAGGGTCGAAACCATCGTCAACGACGAGAACCGCGGAGTCGGGGTCGCGCTGAACCAGGGCCTCCGTCGCGCCATGGAGCTCGGCTTCGCCTGGGCCCTGACCCTGGACCAGGATTCCTCGCCGCTCGCCAACCTCGTGGCGGCCGGCGCGCGAGCGTTCGAGGCGCACTCCGAGCCCAAGCGGCTGGCCGCCATCGGGGCCGCCGTCGTGGGCGCCGCGGAGCCGGCCGCCGAGCCGGACGACGCCTATCGGCGTATGCCGGCGGTCATAACTTCCGGAACCCTTTACTCGATCGCGGCCTGGGAGCGACTGGGCGGATTCCGCGAGGACTACTTCATCGACTGCGTGGACACCGAGTTCTGCCTTCGCGCCCGCGCTCGGGGCCTTGATGTCGTCCAGGCCACCGAACCGGCGCTCGTGCACGCGATCGGTGCCCCAACACGCAAGCGCGCCCTCGGCCGCTGGATGATGCCCACGAACCACAGCCCGTTGCGGCGCTACTACATGACCCGCAACCGCATCTCCCTCTGGCGCACTTATGCCCGCAGCGACGGACGTTTCGTGCTTGGGGACATGCGCCAGTCCGTGCGCGAGTGGATTGGCATCGCCTTCGCTGAGACCGATCGGATCGTCAAGCTGCGGGCCATCCTGGCCGGGCTCAGGGATGGGATGCTGGGGAGGTACGGCCCGAGGCGGCAGCCCAAGAGCCCCAGCCGGCCGGCGGGCCAGCGCGGATGATGGACCTCATCGTCGCGCTGGGGCTGCCGCTTGCGGCCTTTGCGCTCATGTTCGCGGCGATGCTCCACGCGGCACCCGAAGCGCATACCCTGCGCAGGACCTTCATCTCCGCGGCGCTGGGCTGGGGCGTCGTCGTGTTCGCCATCACCGAGATCCTGAGTGCCTTTGGTGCGATCGGCTACGTTGGCGTGCTGACGGCCTGGCTCCTCGTGGACGGCGGCCTCCTGGCGCTCAACCTGCGGCTCGGCCGCCCGCTCATCCCAGTGGAAGGAGCCCGCGAACTGTGGTCGACCGTGCCGGCTCGCCCCATTCTCGCCGGATGCGGCCTGGTTGCCGCTATCACGCTCTTGATCGCGGTCGTCGCGCCGCCCAACAACTGGGACGCGATGACATACCACATGGCCCGGGTGGCCCATTGGATCGAGAACGGGAACGTCAACTTCTACGCGGTGCAGTACACGCCCCAGCTCTTCCAGGGGCCGTGGGCCTCCTACGCGACTCTCAATCTCATGCTCCTCGCCCACGGCGACGAGCTGGTCAACCTGGTCCAGTGGTTCAGCTTCGTCGGTTGCGCGCTGGTGGCAACCCTGGTCGCGGCGCAACTGGGCGCGGGCAGGCTCGGGCAGGCGGTCGCGGCTCTAGCCGTCCTCACCCTGCCGGTGGCGATCCTGCAGGCGTCGAGCGCCCAGAACCACCTGGTCGTCTCGTTCTGGTTGGTGTGCCTCGCCAGCCTGGCCCTGTCGTCGCGCGAGGGCATCGGCTGGCGGCTGACCCTGGAGATCGGGGCCTGCCTCGGGCTCGCCATCATCACCAAGGCCACGGCCTACGTTCTTGCCCCTCCGCTGCTGCTATGGGCCGGCTACGAGCTGGTACGAAAGACCCGCTGGCGCGCGCTGCTGCACGTCTCGGTGGCAGGCCTGGTTGCAATCGGTGTCAATGTCCTTCTCTGGACCCGGAACTTCGAGGCCTTCGGCTGGCCGCTGGGTCCTCGCCACAACGCCGGAGTGTGGGCGATCTCGCCGATCACGCCCAAGACCTTCCTCGAGAGCCTGATCCAGGAGGCGTCGCTCCAGCTGGCCGTGCCAACCCACCAGCTGCACGACCGCGTCACCGGCGCCATCACCTGGATCGCCGGAGTTCTCCACCTCGACCTCAACGACCCGGCGGTCATGTTGCCGGGAGGGTCATGGCTCATCCCCAGCTTCAGCACCCACGAGGACTACTCGGCCAACCTCCTGGCCTTCCTGCTCATCATCGTGGTCGCCGGAGTCGTGCTGCTGCGCCGCCGAGGAGTCAGGCTGGCGTATCTCCTCGCCATCCTCGCGGCTTGCGCGCTGTTCGTGGGCTACCTTCGCTGGGAGCAATACAGCTCCAGATACCAGCTGCCGCTCTTCGTCCTGATGGCGCCGCTGGTCGGGACCGTGGTTGCCGAGTGGCGGCGATGGATCGTCGTGGCTCTAGTCGGTGTGTTGGTGGTCGGGTCCTCTCCGTGGCTGCTCGACGGCAAGGTCAGGCCCATCATCGGGCCCAGGAGCGTCCTCACCACGAGCCGGACCGATCAGTACTTCACCAACCGGCCCGACCTCGAAGGGCCCTTCGTCGCGGTGGCGGCGGCCGTCCGCGCCTCGGGCTGTCGAGACGTCGGGATGCACGTGATCAACGATGACCCGTGGGAGTACCCGCTCTGGCGGCTGCTCAATCCCGCCGACCAAGAGATCACGTTGCGCGACGTCGAGGTATCGAACGAGACGGCGAGCCTGGAGACGGGACCGGCGCCGTGCATGATCGTCTTCGAGAACGCGGGCTTGGGGGCGCCGCAGACGTATCGGGGCGCCGGATACCGGATGGTTCTGGCCGCGAGCCCCGTGTATCTCTACGAGCGAGCGGGCCCGTAGGGCCGGCGTCAGGCGGCCAGCCGCTCGTGGAGCGGGTCGCCGCCACGCCGGCGAAGGCGGAATCTCAGGTAACGCCCCAACTCGCGCAAGTGCGACGGCATCGCGCGGGGCCCGTCGGCGACGAGTCGCTTGCCGGCGTTGGCATAGGTGAGCAGCCAGAGACGCGCCCATGCCCTCGCTGGAAGCCGGCGACGAATCTCGGGGTCCCGGCGCAGCCCTTCGAGCAGCCAGACCCGATCGAGCCAGGCGGATCCACTCCTCGCGTTGGAGGAGCTCGTCGAGCGTTTGTGGACGCGAAACGTGGCCAGCGGCTCCACGATGAAGCCGACACGGAAATGGAACGCGATCCTGAGCCACGTCTCCAGGTCGATCAGCTGGCGCATCTCGACGTTGAAGAGGCCTGCCGTGGCGAGGGCCTCTCGCGAGACCATGACGGCAGTAGGCTCGCCGACCATGTTGTCCCGGAAGCGGTCTCGCTGCATGACCGCGAACAAGGCCCGCCCATCGTTGACGCGAGCCAGCGGTCCGAGACGGCCGTGAACCTCGCCGAATCGCTCTTTGAAGCGGACCGAATCGGGGTCTTCCGGATCGTCCAGCTGCAGCTCGCGGGAGCAGAAGACCATGCCGACGTCACGGCCGTCCCGCATCACCTCGAGCATCCGCCCGACGCAGTCGGGCGCCAGCCGGTCGTCCTGCATCAGGAACTTGATGTACGGCCCCGCCGACTCCCGGACGCAGCGGTTCCAGTTGCGAGCCATGCCGACTCGCTCAGGGTTGGCGACCACGCGGACCCGGGGGTCGGAGACACGACGGGCAATTTCCACCGTCTCGTCCGTGGAGGCGTCGTCGCACACGACAACCTCTATATCCAAGAAGTCCTGGGCGAGCGCGGATTCGATCGCCTCACCGATCCACGGCGCGCCGTTGAAGGTGGGTATGCAGACGGAGACCGCCGGGCCCCGCTGCGTCAAGCCGGCCAACCTGCCGTCTGCCTAGCGCTTACGGGCGCGGAGAACCCGTTTCGCGGTTCTCTTGGGCCACCCAAGGAACGGGCTCAGCAGGCCGCGGCGCACCAGAGATCGGCCGGCACGGCTGGTCAGCGGCATCCCGTGCTTCCTCCGGATCGATAGATCCTCGCGACTGGCCGCCCTAGCACCGACCACGGATTTGGCGCCGGGGTGCAGCCTGAAGCGGGCCAGCAGAACATCGCGCAGCAAGACCACTCGTCCGATGCTCGCGAGGCGGAACCACAGATCCACGTCCATGGCGAGGTTGTAGCGACGATCCACGCCGCCTACCTGCCGATAGGCTTCGGCTCGGAAGAACGTCGCCGGCTGAGCGAGGTTCGTCGGGTGGCGAAGGAGCCGATCGAACTCGGGCCCCGGTGGCGCCGGGATCACGCCTACGATCGCCCCGTCTGATCCGATCAGCAGGCATCTGCCGCTGACGATGACCGCGTCCGGGTTGGCTTCGAACGTCTCGCGTACCTTCTTCAGGGCCCCGGGCTCGAGGATGTCGTCGGCGTTCAGCCAGCCGAAGATGCCGCCCGTCGCCGAATCGAACCCTCGAGCCAGGGCGTCCGTCTGCCCGCCATCCTTCTCGAGCACGACCTTGTAGCCCAATTCGGAGTGAGCAGTCAGCCACTCCCTGGAGCCGTCGGTCGATCCCCCGTCGCGAATCAGGTGCTCGACGTCGACGTCGGCCCGCTGCCGGGCCACCGACTCGGCCGTCTCGGGGAGCCACGGCATCCCGTTCAGTACGGGCGTCACGATCGAGATCCGCATGCAACTCCCGTTTGGCTACAATCTTGGCCGCGACATTCCACCGGATTGTAGCCACTGTCTCGGAAGGCTCGAGGACCGCCGCCGGAGATGAGTCGGAGACGCTGGATCCCGCTCCCGGCTGCCCGTGGCAATGCCGCCGGAGCGAGAGGGAGACCTACGGCATGACGGTCTCCATCATCGTGCCCACGTACAACTACGCTCGGTTCCTGCCCGAGGCCCTGGAGTCGGTCCGTGCCCAGACCTACACCGACTGGGAGTGCATCGTGGTCGACGACGGCTCCACAGACGATACGGCGTCGGTCCTGCGCGCCGCCGAGACGAATGACAGTCGCATCAGGCACGTATCCCAAGACAACCGAGGGCCGTCTGCCGCCCGAAATCGAGGCATCGCGGAGTCCACCGGGGATTACGTCCAATTCCTGGATGCGGACGATCTGCTGCCGCCAACGAAGTTGGAGCACCAGGTCCTGGCGATGGAGGCGGATCCCTCGATCGGTATCGTCTACAGCGACTCCCGGTTCTTCCGCGGTTCCGCGACAGACCTCATCGGCTATCGAATGCCGGGGCCGCGTCCGTCGTCACCCGCGCCCGGGCTTTCCTCTTCTGATCCCGTTCTCCGCGCGCTCATCCAGCACAACATCACGGTCGTAGAAGGCCCCCTGATTCGCCGCAGCGTAATCACGACCGTGGGGCTGTTCGACGAGAGCCTCAACCGCGCGGAAGACTGGCAGTACTGGCTGCGATGCGCGCTGGCGGGCATCCGCTTCGTCGCCGACCCGGACGAGAAGAGGGCCGTCCTCGTCCGATCGCATGAGGCCAGCAGCACCCGGAATCAGCTTGCGATGTACGCCAGCGATCTTGTCGTTCGTGAATGGCTCGACGGCCGACTGGGCGAGCCCAGTCTGAAACGGCAAAACAGGACGCGGACACACGCGACGATCGCGAGGGCCGGCTTCGTCGAGGGCAAGGAGGGGAGCCTGACACTCGGTATTCGACATCTGTTGAGAGCCGCCGCGGCCGAGCGTCGCGTCAGCTGGCTGCTGATGGCGTTCCTGCTCCCGATCGTGAGAATGCCCGGCGCCGACCGGGCGCTGGCCCTCCGTCGGAGGCTATTGGGGCGGCCGCACATGTGGTGATCGCGCGGCGCCCGAATCAGTAGGCGATCAGCCGCATCGCTATGCTTCACGGACGATGAACCAGATCAGGGGCAGCTCGATTGTGACCGCGATCATGCCGGCCTACAACCGCGCGGCTTACGTGGGTCAGGCGATCGAGAGCGTGCTTGCCCAGACGTCCGAAGCCTGGGAGCTGGTGGTTGTCGACGACGGGTCAACGGACGCGACGCTCGACGTCGTGCGTGGCTATCGGGATCCGCGGATCCGAGTGATCGCGCGCGACCACGAGGGGATCGGCGGCCTGGGGGCCATGTACCGCGCCGCTCTCGAAGCCTCGACGGCGCCGCTGCTGGCGATCCTCGACTCGGACGACACCTGGCCGCCCGACAAGCTGGCCCGCCAGGTGCCGGACTTCGACGATCCCGGCGTCGTCCTCTCATACGGCGACGGCTGGCTCATCGACGAGTTCGGATGCCGATACGGGCGAGTCACCCCGTCGTACCCCGAGTGCGACCGCACCAACCGCCCGGTCGGCGCCATATTGCCGTGCCTCCTGTCGAACAACGCGATCCTCTCGCCGACGGTTGTCGTGCGGCGCTCGGCCCTCGAGTCGGTGGGCGGTTTCTGGCAGCCCGACGGCGTTCCCTACGCGGACCACCCGACGTGGCTTCTGCTCGCGGGGCAGGGCGCGTTTGCCTACCACGCGGAGGCCCTCGGATCATGGCGCCGCCACGCCGGGCAGGAGACCAGCGGCAGAGGGACCGCCGAGACGGCCTACCTGGACGTCGTGTCTTCGCGCCTGGCCGAACAGGGCGCGACGGGATCGAGCCTGCCGTCGAAGGACGCGCTCCTGCGCCGCCATGCGGAGCGCGCGACGATCAATCGCTGGCGATTGGCGCTCCTCTCCGACGGGTGGCCGGAGATCCTGCGCTCGTTCGGGCGGCTGATGAGGACGGCGCGCCCGCGCGTGATGGCGATCGCGATGCTGGGTCTGGCGGCCCGCGGCGTCGGTTCGGACCTGGAGTGGTTGCAGGTGCGCCGGCACAGGGTCTCGTGGCCGTCGCGGCGCCACATGCACACCCATCGAGCGACGGTGGGGGTCGGCCCGAGCGGGCGGCAGTCCGGCACTCCCCCGGACCTCGTCAGCTAACCTGCAGCTCCCGGTCCGAGTTGAAACGCCCGGCTTCGATCAACTGCTGATACGTATCCAGAAGTCCGGCCAGGTGGACACTGCCACGGTACTTCGTCTCGTACTCGCGCCGGGCATTCGCGCCCATCGTTGCCATTTCGCCGGGATGACTCTCCGCCCAGAGCAGGCGATCCGCCAGGTCTCGTTCGTCTCCCGGCTTCGCCAGAAGCCCCGTTACTCCGTCGGTCACCAGTTCTGCCAGCGATCCGATCCCGCTCGCGATCACCGGGGTGCCCGTGGCATATGCCTCGAGGACCGATACCGGCATGCCCTCGAACCAGACGGACGGGAGCACCATCGCGCCCGACGCCCGCATCTGAGCGAAGACCGCGCCCTTCTCGAGATAGCCCAGGGCGACCAGGTCGCCGGTGCGCGCGGCAGCCTCGACCAGCGGCGATAGCGGGCCCCGGCCGGCGACCCTGACCAGCCCCGGCGCAAGAGCAGCCGCGCGCACCAACGCGGGCACGCCCTTCTCGTCGGAGAGCCGGCCGACGAAGAAGAAGCCGCTGCGAGGGCCGTCGCCGACTCCGGGATCTGGTTCCAGGAAGTTCGGCAGCACTCGCACCTTGTCCGACGGCAATCCGCCCCCAACCAGCAGATCGCGCTGGAATGCCGTCAACGCCAGATAGGCGCCGATCCTGCGGGAGTACGTCCTCTTTGCGCGGGCCGCCACAAGAGCACCGGAGACGACCGCGGACTGGGCTCGAGATCCCCGGTAGCACGAGTGGACGACGGCCGGCCACGGGATCCGACGCCCAACGCAGTCGGTGCAGGGGTGGCCTGCCCGGTAGAGCGTGGCGGCCGGGCATACGAGCCGGTAGTTGTGGAGGGTCTGGACGAGCGGAACGCGGCATGCCTCCGCCGCTCCGTAGACCGATGGAGAACCCGAGACGAAGGTGTTGTGAACGTGGACCACCTGGGATCGATTGGCCTGGATAGCCTCGCGCACGATCCTCGCCGCCTCGCGAGACCAGAGCGCGGAGACACCCTGTCCGAGCGGCGCCGGGGAGAAGCGGCTCCCGCCCGGCCTCGGGTTGTCGAACACCACTTGCGCGACGACCAGGCCGGCCTCCTCGAGTAGCCGCTTCTCCGAAGCCACGACCTCATCTTCGCCTCCGGCCTGACGGTAGCGGGTGTGCACCTGCAACACCCGCTCCACGGCCGCAGAAGAGTTCATGCCGCCTGGCGTCGGGGCACGAGACGGATCACCACGAGACCGAGCCCAAACAGGGCCCAGAACCATATGCCGCCCTGCGGGCCGTTGAGATACGGGTCGAATGAAGTGTTGACCATGATGGCCATCCAGAAGGCCAAGATCCAGGCCGCCACCGCCGCCAGCTGACTATCTCCGGCCCGCCTGTGGACCAGCAACGCCCGAAGCAAGAGCAGGGCGAACCCCGCCTGCAGGAGGACCCACAGGAGGAAGCCCGGAACGCCCATCCTCGCCAGCACAGACATGTGGGCATTGTGCGGCTCGCGCAGCGAGTCATCCGAGACGACCTGAAATCCATCCGAGTCGGCGAGGTTCACGCCGAATCCCTTGCCGGTCCAGAAGTATGGACCACGAACCGTATAGTCAACGATCTTTTCCCACCATTGCAGCCTGAAGTTCCTGGTGCCCTGGAGTTGGGAGTCGCTGGGGCCGCCGAGTATGCTGCCTATGTTGTTCACGAGAGAACGTTCGTCCTGTCCCGATGGAATCAAGGGCGAGGCGATGCCACTCGTCAGCACGGCCGCGAACAGCACGGCCCCTGCCGCGACGGGAACCCAGTTGCGGGTCCGGCCGGCAACCGCGGCGAGAACGCCGACGCTGGCCGCCACGGCGGCAAGCCCGCCGCGAGTGACACTGCCAGTGACGTAGACGAGCCAGGCAGCGGGCAATGCAGCCCCAAGACGCCACAGGAAATCGCGGATTCGCCGAACGAGAGGAGTGCCCACCACGAGGTAGGCAATTGCCCCGGCGGTGTGAACGGCCATGTCCTGACTCTTGAAGAAGAGGATCGGGATGCCGGATCCGGGTGCATTTGGGATGACGTTGGAAAAGAAGGTAGAGGATCCAAAGGGGCCCGGAGTCGTGTAGGTGGTGAAGATCCACCAGGCCACCGGACCCCACAGGAGGAACAGGATGGCAACGCGGCCGTAGAGCCTGAAGAGCTTCAGAACCCAATCGCGATCCAGCAGCGCAAAGATGAACAACGCGAAGATCGCGTAGCCCCACAGCGTGGCGTCGCGAAGGGCATTCGTCCCGTATTGAGGGATGTAAGGGACTGTGTCGATCGCGCCGAGCAGCATGAAGACGACCAGCACGATCACGAGCCACGACCGTGGCACCTGCAGCCGGCCCCGGAGCACCGCCACGGCAGTCGCCACCAGCCCGAAGGCGAGCACGAATTCACCCAGGTAGAGCGGCGGCACGCCGAGATGGGCGAACCCGCGACCCAGGAAGGCGTAGCCGACCAGGAGTGCCCCAAGCGTCAGCAGGAAGAAGCGGACCACACGCAGATCGGTTGGCGTGGCGCTCTTCTCGGTGGCCTTGGGGGGATTCTCGAAAACCGGCGCGCGCTCCTCGGATCCCCCGAGGGCGCTATCGATGGTCTCGCTCACGATGTTTTCACTCGGGAGATCCCCCCTAACGGCAAAGACCGACGGACCCCATTTTGGGCCGACCATCGCGAGATCCCTACGCAGACGGCGGAGGCACCTCGGGGTGGCCAGCGCGGCCATTATCCCGATATATGACATCGCGTGTCGGATCTCCGGGACGGCCGGGCGGATCAAGCGACGAGGGAGCGTGACGTCGGCCACATGGCCGGGGAAGACCGGCGGGCTCAATCCCCGCTATCCTGTGGGCCGGCCTCACCCACGGAGATTGGACTCGTGATCAGACGTATCTGGACCGGGCACCGCATGGTGGTACTTGCGATCAGCGCCGTCGCGATCGTTGCGATAGTTGCCACCGGCCTGCTCGTTGTCGTCGGGCCGGGCCTGACCGCCCAGGCCACGCCCACGCCGACCGCTGCGCCCACCGCCGCGCCGACCGACACACCGACGCCATCCCCAACGGACACTCCGACCCCCGAGCCCACGCCGACGCCCACTGATACGCCCGTGCCCACGCCGACGCCGCTACCGGCGGACTGGGGCTACTCCGACCTGGACGGCGTGGCCGCTCCCTTGACACTGGCCCACCGCCTGCCGCTGGCCATCATGGTCGACGACAACTCCGTGGCCCGGCCCCAGGCGGGCATCTCGTCCGCGTCGATCGTCTACCAGGCCTTCGCGGACGGCGGCGAGGACCGCTACATGTTCGTCTTCCAGGAAGGCACGGCCACGGACATCGGCCCGGTGCGAAGCGCGAGGCCCTACTACGTGTACTGGGCGGACGAATACAAGGCTCTCTTCGGACACTACGGCGGCGATGCCAACACCCTCACGAGAGTCATCCCCGCCAACGCCAAGTACATCTACAACATGGACGCGCTCTACCAGGGCGGCTGTCCATACCACCGCATCACGACGCGCACCAGCCCGCACAACGCCTATACGAACACGGCCATCCTGATCTCATGCGTCGCAAAGAGGGGCTATCCGGCCACCTACCAGAAGCTCCCGACGCGGCCCTTCAGAGACGGCATCTCCATCATCGACCGGCCCAACCTGCAGACGATCAACATCCCGTATCGCACCGGGACGGTTGGCTACCAGTACAACTTCCTCACGGACGACTACACGCGGTATGAGGACGGCCAGCCCGAGATCGATCCGGCCAACGGCAACAACGTCTACGCGAGCACGATCGTCGTCATGTACCAGTACGTCACGACGGACCCGCTCTCCGAGCCCGGTCACGTCCGCCCGTGGGTCAACAGCGTCGGATCCGGTAAGGCCACCGTCTTCATGGAAGGCAAGGCCATAGAGGCGACCTGGAAGAAGACGACGAACACCGCCCTGACCCGTTTCTACGACACTTCCGGCAAGGAGATCCCGTTCGTCCGCGGCGAGATCTTCATGCAGAGCATTCCGCCCGGAACGGCGGTCACCGTCAAGTAGGCGCGCCGAGCGACCGGCCCTACCCTGGCTGAGGAGTGCATCGAAGTCGCCGGTCCGGCAAGCCGAGGGCCAGCGGCTATCTGGGGAGCCCTGACCCGTCGCTTGCGGGGGTGGCGGCAGGACGGCCTTCCCTGCTCTTCGCTGTGGCTATACAAGGAAATCAGGCCGCCTCGACGGCCGTGGTCCCGAACGATCACCGACGAGGGCGCGGTCGAAGAGGCCCTCAGAAGGTCGCCCGACACGGGCCCCGCGCCGTTACGCGACCCGGGGCCGCGGGGTTCGGCGGGGGAATCCCTGCCAGATGTTCACGGTCAGGACGCTATCCCGTCGGAGGGCGCCTGGTCATGCCAGATGTTCGCCCACAGAACCATGAGGAGGTTGCAGGTCGTGAGCGCGGCGGCCGGCGGGGGTCAGCGGGCCGAATCAGGCTTCGCGGCGCGCGTCAGTCCATCGCGAGTGCTCGAATCCGGTCGCGCCGCGGGTTTCGGCGTTCGCATGCGTGGCAGGGTCCGAGCCGCTTCCTTCTGAACGTCCCTCGGATGAACATCTGTCCAGAAGGCGAGGCCGATGTCGCGGGAACGGCTACTGCATCACCAGGCCGCCGTCCACCGCGAGGACCTGGCCGGTGATGTAGCCGGCCTCGTCCGAGGCGAGGAAGGTGACCGCGTTGGCGATGTCGTCCACCGTGCCGAAGTGCCCAAGCGGCGTGCTCGCCCTGATCTGCTCCTGCAGAGCCTCGGGCAGATCCTTGGTCAGCTCCGTGACGATGAAGCCCGGGGCGACGGCATTGCACGTGATACCGCGGGACGCGACCTCGCGGGCGGTCGCCTTGGTCAGTCCGATCAGGCCGGCTTTGGACGACGAGTAGTTGGCCTGGCCCATCTGGCCGGCCTGGCCCGAGACGCTCGACATGTTGATGATGCGGCCGGCATGGGCCTTGAGCATCGGGCGGATGGCGGCCTTGATCATGTAGAAGGCGCCGAAGAGATTTACCTCGAGGACCTTCTTCCAGTCGTCGATCGGCATCCGCATGATCAGGTCGTCGCGGGTGATGCCGGCGTTGTTGACCAGGATGTCCACCTTGCCGAAGGCTGCCACCGTGGCTGTCACGGCCTTGACGCAGGCCTCGGGGTCGGTGACGTCGGCCGGGATGTAGACGGCCTTGCGGCCGAGGGCCTGGATCTCCGCGACGGTAGCCTCGGCCACTTCCGGCCGGCCCACGTCCACGAAGGCGATGTCGGCGCCCTGGCGGGCGAGGGTCAGGCAGATGGCCTTGCCGATGCCGCGCGCCCCGCCCGTGACGAGAGCGGACTTGCCGGACAGATCGATCATCGGGTTCTCCTCGCTGGGTTGGGGCCGGTGGTCTGGGCTACTTGCGGAGCCACTCCAGGGCAGGCGGGAACGGGTTTGTCGGCCCGAGGTAGCCGGGCAGGATCTTGACGCTCTCCGGGCCGATACCGTCCGCCCGGGACATTGCCGCGGGATCCGCCGTCCATTCCATCGTGATTGCACCGGAGGTCAGCCCGGAGCCGAAGGCCACGAACAGCAGCCGGTCGCCCTTCTTCACCCTGCCGGCGGCGACGGCCTCCGCGAGGGCCAGGGGCACCGACGCCGCGGAAGTGTTCCCGTAGCGGGCGACGTTTACGAATACCTTCTCCATCGGGAAGTCGAGCGACTTCGCGAGGGCCTCGATGATCCGGACGTTGGCCTGGTGCGGCACGACCAGGTCGATGTCGGACAGCTCGAGGCCGGCCTTCCTGACGGCGGCAAGGGCGGTCGAGCCCAGGGTCCGCACGGCCATCTTGAAGGTCTCAGTGCCCTTCATCTTCATGAAGTGCTCGCCGGAGGCGAGGCTCCCGTCCGTTGTCGGGCGAGCCGACCCACCGGCCGGCAGCCAGATCAGGTAGGCGCCCGACGGGTCGGTCGTCATCTCGATGCCCATCGTTCCGCCCGGCTCGTCCGAGGCCGAGAGAACCGCGGCCCCGGCCCCATCGCCGAAGAGGATGCACGTGGAGCGATCGGAGAAGTCCGTGTAGCGGCTCAGCGTCTCCGCCCCGATCACGAGGACGTGCTTCGCCATGCCGCTGGCGATGTACGCGTTAGCCGTCGCGTAGCCGTAGACGAAGCCGGAGCAGGCCGCGTACAGGTCCATCGCGGCCGCCCGCTTGTTGCCGATCGCGTCCTTGACCAGGGCGGCCGTGGAGGGCATCACGTAGTCGGGGGTGAGCGTGCCGACCAGGATCAGGTCGATGTCGTCGGGGGTGAGGCCGGCCGTGGCGATGGCCCGAAGCCCGGCGATGGCGGCCATGCTGGCGGTCGTCTCTTCCGGGCCGGCGATCCGGCGCTCGCTGATGCCGGTCCGCGACACTATCCATTCGTCGTTGGTATCGACCATCCGCTCGAGATCGGCGTTGGTCAGGACCCGGCTCGGGGCATATGCTCCCCAACCTGTGACATGGACACCGGAGACTGGACGCGGCATTACGGTTCGACCTCGATGAGCGGCTGCTTCGCCTTCACCAGCTTCCCGGTTTCGGCAACGACTCGGACCACGCGTCCGGCCTGGTCCGACTTGATCTCGTTGAAGAGCTTCATGGCCTCGATCAGGCCGATGACCTGCCCGACCGTTACGTGCTGGCCCGGGCTCACGTACGGCGGCGAGGTCGGCGACGAGGCGGCGTAGAAGATGCCTGTGAGCGGCGCCTTCACGAACCTCGTGCTGGAGACCGACGCAGCCTCGGCGGCAGGAGGCGCTACGGCCGCGTCGGCGGCGGAGGCCCCGGCAGGGCCGCCCGAGGTGACCGTCGGCGCCATGGCGGCGTGCTTGCGAAGGACTATGCCCGTCTCGCCGGCCTCGACCTCGAGCTCGATCAGGTCCGTCCGCTCGAGCATCGAGCCGAGCTTGTCGATCAGGCCCAGAAGAGAAGCCGTCTCCTCGGAGATCGCGCGGTCGGCCGTGCTTTCGGGCGCGGGAGCCCCGCCGGCCGGTGGAACCCTGGGATCGTCGGGACGATCGCTCATGTCTCTCGCCCTCACTCAGTCCAGCGCCGGATGACCAGGGCGCTGTTCTGGCCGCCGAAACCGAAGGAGTTGGAGACCGCCACGTCAAGCTCGCGCCGCCGGACGACGTTCGGCGTCAGGTCGAGCCCGGCGGCTGCCGGATCAGGATTCTCCAGGTTGATCGTCGGGGGGATCAGCCCGGCCCGGATGCTCATGATCGTCGAGATTGCCTCGATGGCGCCCGCCGCTCCGAGCGTGTGGCCGAGCATGCTCTTGTTGGCGGTCACGCTGACCTGGCCTGCGCGCTCGCCGAAGAGTGTCCGGATCGCCTCCAGCTCGCGCGGGTCGCCCTCCGGGGTGGAGGTGGCGTGGGCGTTGACCATCTCGACGTCGTCGACACTCAGGCCGGCCTTCTGGAGGGCGCGGCGGATGGCCCGAACCGCTCCCGCGCCGCCCGGCGCCGGAAGGGTGATGTGGATCGCGTCGGCGGTGGCGCCGTAGCCGACGATCTCGGCCAGCGGCGTTGCACCTCTGGCAAGAGCGTGCTCGAGCGTTTCCATGACCACGATGCCCGCGCCCTCGCCGATGACGAAGCCGTCCCGGCTGGAGTCGAACGGGCGCGAGGCTCGGTGCGGCTCGTCGTTGCGGGTGGAGAGGGCGCGCATCGAGGCAAAGCCGCCGATCAGCGCCTCGTGGCCGACGGCCTCGGTCCCGCCGGCGATCATGACGTCCGCGTCGCCGCGCCGGATCGTCTCCCACGCCTCGCCGATGGAGTGGCCGCCGGTGGCGCAGGCGGAGACCACGCTGAAGTTCGGGCCCTGCGGCCCGAAGACGATGGCGATCACGCCCGCCGCGAGGTTGCTGATGGCCATCGGGATCAGGAAGGGAGACATCCGGTCCGGGCCCTTCTCGGCCATCAACAGGATCTGGTCGGCCAGTGTCCGGATGCCGCCGATGCCGGTCCCGACGATGACGCCGGCCCGCTCGGCCGCCTCGCCCTCGAGGCGTTCCGGCATACCGGCCTGGATCATGGCCTCACGCGAGGCCACCAGGGCGAATTGAACGTAGCGGTCGTTGCGGCGCTGGTCCTTGCGGTCGAGGACGGCGGACGCGTCGAAGTCCTTGACCTCGGCGGCGATCGTCGTGGTCAGCCGCGAAGGATCGAACTGGGTGATGCGAGCCACGCCTGAACGGCCGGCGACCATCGCCTCCCAGGAGGTCGGGACGTCGAGGCCGAGGGACGTGACGGCACCCATGCCGGTGACGACCACGCGGGGCTGGCCGGTGGCCGTGTTCAACGTCGTCATCGGACCAACTTCCCGGTCCGTATGGTCGCGGCGCGGTAGACGTCGCCGGGCAGGCCGCGGGCCGAGACCGCGTTCGCGGCTGCCATGACGTCGTAGTTCGTCCGGTGGATCTCCGCCTTGATGCCGTCGTCGTCGATCTCGATGAGGGCCCAGCTGGCCGTCGGATCGCCGTCGAAGACATAGCCCGCGCTGCCGTCGTTGACGATTGTCCGCCAGCCGACCTCGCGGACCTCCGGCATGTGGGTGTGCCCGCAGACGATGATCTTTGCGTCGGTCCCGCTGACGCGCTCGATGGTCACGACGGGATCGAGGTCGGCGCCGAGGCCGTCGGTGAGCGACCCGGGCGAGGCGTGGCAGAAGAGGATCAGGTCGTCGCCCACGCGCAGGCGCCGCTCGGACGGGAGACGGCGCAGGAAATCCACGCCCTCGTCGCCGATCTGGTCGCGGGCCCACTCGGCCGCCACCTGGTAGGAGTCGGGGGCACCCTCGGTGAACCAGGGGAAGGCGGCCGTGAAATCGCCGTCGGCCACGGCCACGTCGGTGTTGCCCAGCGTGACGAAGGCCCCGGCGCGCTGCAACTCCCGGACGAGGGCAAGCGCTCCGACAGGATCGGGGCCGTTGAAGACGAGGTCACCGCATATCGCCACGTAATCCGGACGGGCCGCGTCGACGGCCTTGTGGACTGCCTCCAGCGCCGGCAGGTTGCCGTGGATGTCGGAGAGCGCGGCGATTCGGACCATCAGCGGAGCGCGCTCGCCGGGGCGATGATGAAGGCGAGCATGGCGTCGCAGGCGACCTCGCCGTCTACCGTCGCGACGCCGTGGCCGCGGCCGTACTTCCTGCCGAGCCGCTCCATCGTGACCTCCAGGCGGAGCTGATCCCCGGGAGTGACGATGTGCTTGAAGCGGCATTCCTCGATCGAGGCGAAAAGCCCGAGGCGGTCGCCGAAGCCCGGCTGCTGGGCGACGTAGATGCCCATCGTCTGGGCCAGCGCCTCCACCTGGAGGACGCCGGGCATGATCGGCTGGCCCGGGAAGTGGCCCTGGAAGAACCACTCCGTTGCCGTCACGGACTTGAGGCCGACGATGCGCTTGGCCTCCTGGTCGTACTCGACGATCCGGTCGACGAGGAGGAACGGCCAGCGATGGGGCAGGAGCTTCTCGATCTGGCTGGTCGTCAGGATCGGCTCTTTCGCGGCGGTCTCGGTCACTGGGGCGGCTCCTGGTGGCGGTTGGCTGCGGCTCAGCGGTTGCCGGCGGCAACGAACGGAGCGCTGCCGACGCGGTCGAGCAGGTTCGTCGTCACCTTGCCGTCGATGAAGACCTGGTTGGCGAGGATGGCCCGGTGAAGGTCGATGTTCGTCACGATGCCGTCGACGAGAAGCTCGCGCAGGGCGGCGTCGCCGCGGGCGATGGCCTGGGACCTGTCGGGAGCCCAGACGCAGAGCTTCCCGAGCAGGGAGTCGTAGTAGGACGGGATGTCGTAGCCCGGGTAGAGGTGCGAGTCCATGCGGACGCCGGGGCCGCCCGGGGCGAGGTACGCGCCGACCTGCCCCGCCTGCGGCCGGAAGTCCTTGGCGGGATCCTCCGCCAGGATCCGGAACTCGATGGCGTGGCCGCGCGGAACCACGTCCGCCTGGGTGATGCCGAGCGGCTCGCCGGCCGCGATCCTGATCTGCAGCGCCACCATGTCTATGCCGGTCAGCAGCTCCGTGATCGGATGCTCGACCTGGATGCGGCAGTTGATCTCGATGAAGTAGGCGTCGCCGTTGGGGTCAACGAGGAACTCGAGCGTGCCAAGGTTCTCGTAGCCGGCCGCGGACACGGCCGCGAGAGCCCGCTCGGCCAGCTCCTGGCGGGCAGCGTCGGAGAGGGCCGGACTCGGCGCCTCCTCGATGATCTTCTGGTGGCGGCGCTGGACGGAGCAGTCACGGTCGCCCATGTGGACGGCGTTGCCGAAGCGATCGACCGCGACCTGGATCTCGACGTGGCGGGTGTCGTCGATGTACTTCTCGAGGTACAGCGCGTCGTCGCCGAAGCCGGCCTTGGCCTCGGAACGGCTGACCTTGAGCCCGGACTCGAGCTCGCGAGCCGTTCGGACCAGGCGCATGCCCTTGCCGCCGCCGCCCGCCGACGGCTTGATCAGGACCGGGTAGCCGATCCGTTCCGCTTCATCCAGGGCGTGGGCCTCGTCTCGCAGCATTCCCGAGCCGGGGATGGTCGGCAGGCCGTGACCTCCGAGGATCCGGCGGGTGGCCTCCTTGGAGGCGAACCGCTCGAGGACCTCTGCCGAGGGGCCGATGAAGGCCAGGCCGTGAGCGCGGACCACGTCGGCGAAGCCCTCGTCCTCGGACAGGAAGCCGTAGCCGGGGTGGATGGCGTCGCAGCCGGTGACGACGGCCGCCGAGATGATGGCCGGGGCGGAGAGATAGCTGTGCTTCGCGTCGGCCGGTCCGATGCAGATCGCCTCGTCGGCGAGCTGGGCGGCCAGGCTGTCGCGGTCCGCCTCGCTGTAGGCGACCACGGCGCCGATGCCGAGGGTCCGGCAGGCGCGCAGGATCCGCAGCGCGATCTCGCCGCGGTTGGCAACCAGGATCTTGTTGAACATCAGGCCTTGCCTGCCACGCCGGCGAACGCGGCCAGCTCGTCCTCGGCCTCGGCGGCGCGCTCGGGCAGCTCGATGCGTACGAGCTCCTGGCCGTACTCGACGGCCTCGCCGGCCTCGGCCAGGCTGGAGCCGATCACGCCGTCTACCGGCGCGACCACGTCCTGGCCGACGCCGAGGACGTTGACGGAACCGATCCTGTCGCCGGCGCGGACGCGCATCCCGACGACCAGGTCGCGGCGGGGGTTGTAGACGCCGACGGCCGGCGACTTGGCCGCGACGCGGCCGGGCTCCTCCACGACCTCGGGCTCCGGGCGGAGGCGCCGGGAGGGTTCCTCGGGGCGGGCATGCGCGGCGCCGCGGGCGGAGGCATGGGCGGAGTGGCCATCGGCGGCCCGGCCCGCGCTCCTTCGGCCGTCGTCGGCCGGGGCGGGCATGCGCAGGCGCGCCTTCCAGCCGCCCTCGCGAACCTCGATCTCGCCGAGGCCGCTGGCCGCAAGCTTGGCGATGAGGGCCGGCAGGAGGTCGTTGGCCAGGTGCGCGATGGCGTCGTGGTTGCGACGCGTATGGATCGCCGCCTCGGGATCGGCGGCGCCGCTGTTCATGGCCTCGCCGACGCTCGGATCCTCGTCTCGAGTGCGCATCGCCTACGTCTCCTCGCGGCCCGACGGGCCGTTTCGCCGCGTTCCTGGGAAGGGCATCGACGGCCTGGTGTTCAACAGGCCGCGCAGCCGGTCGGCGATCCCGACCCGCTCGGGCGGTGCCGCGGGCCGCTCGGCCACGGTGTACGGGCCGTATGCCCGGTAGCGCTTGTAGCGTGCTTCGACAAGCTCGTCGATGGTGAGCCGGCCAAGCTCGTCGAGGCGCTCGATCACGACGTCCTTGATGCGCCGGGCCATCTCGGTCGGGTCGGTGTGGGCGCCCTCTCCGGGCTCCTCGATGACCGCGTCGACGATGCCGAGCTCGACCTGCTCGCCGGCCGTCACCTTCATCGCGACCGCCGCGGCCTGGCTCTGGTCGGAGTTCCGCCACAGGATGGTTGCGCAGCCTTCGGGGCTGATGACCGAGTAGATCGAATTCTCGAGAGCCAGGACGACATCGCCTACGGCGAGCCCGAGAGCACCGCCCGAGCCGCCCTCGCCGGTGATCACGACCAGGATCGGGGTGCGGAGGCGCGTCATCAGGCCGACGGACCTGGCGATGGCTTCGGCGATGCCGCGCTCTTCGGCGGCGGCACCGGGGAAGGCCCCCTGGACGTCGACGAAGGTCAGGATCGGCATAGAGTACCGCTCGGCCATCTCCATGACCCGCATCGCCTTGCGGTAGCCCTCCGGGTGGGGCAGCCCGAAGTTGCGGCGGATGTTCTCCTCGGTGTCCTGGCCCTTCTGGAAGCCGATGACAACGATCCGGCGGCCGGAGATCCTGGCCAGGCCGGCCACGATGGCCGAGTCGTCGCCGAAGAGGCGGTCGCCGTGCAGCTCCACGAACTCGTCGGCCATCGCCTTGAGAAGCTCGAGCGTGTGCGGCCGCTTGAGGTTGCGGGCCTGCTGGACGTGAGCCCAGACGGCGGCGTTCTGGTTCTCGGGCCCGCCCTCGGCGTGACCGCGGCCGAGCAGTCGATCAACCACGGGGCGCCTCCCCGCGAGACCCGTTGGTCTCGCCGTTGCGCGAGTCGGCCGCGCCCTCGCCGGCGAGGGCCCCGGTCAGCGCGGACAGGAAGGACCGCGACTTCGATGCCGGTGGCGCCGGGGGCTCCCCGGCGCCGTTCAGCGACGGCGCGATCAGGAACCCGAGCAGCGCGATGATCTCGTCCCGGAGATGGGCGCGACTCACGATCCGATCGACGAAACCGTGGCTGAACCAGAACTCGGAGCGCGCGTAGCCGGCCGGCAGCTCCTCGCTGATCGTCCCGGAGGAGACCCGGTCGCCGGCGAAGCGGATGATCGCGTTGGGCTCGGCGATGTTCACGTCGCCGACGACGGCGAACGACGCGAAGACGCCGCCGGTCGTCGGGTCGGTCAGGACCGAGATGAACGGCACCCGGGCCGCCTTCACTAGCTCGACCACGCCCATGGTCTTGACCAGCTGCATCAGGGAGTACGTCCCTTCCTGCATCCTGGCCCCTCCCGAGGAGGAGACGATGATCAGGGGGATGCGCCCTTCGATGGCTGCCTCACCGGCGCGCGCGACCTTCTCGCCCACGACCGAACCCATCGAGCCGCCGATGAAGCCGAAGTCCATGACGCACATCGAGACCGGCCGCCCGCCGATGCTGCCGATGCCCCAGACCGCGGCGTCGCGCAGACCCGTGGAGAGCTGGGCGGCCATGAGGCGGTCCGGGTAGGCCTTGAGATCCACGAAGCCGAGAGCATCGACCGGCGAGAGGTCCGAGTCGCGCTCGACGAACGAACCGCCGTCGACCAGCTGCTCGATGCGGGTCCTGGCCGGGATGCGGAAGTGATGGCTGCAGTGCGGGCAGACGCGCAGCGACTTATCCAGCTGCTTGTTGAAGAGCATCTCCGCGCAACCCGGGCACTTCGTCCACAGGTCCGGCGGATAGGCGTCGCGTCGTGGTCGGAAGGGAAGATGGACCGGCATCAGGAGACAACCCCAAGGATTCCGTTGATGACCCCGGATCGGCGGCCGTGGCCCGAGTGCCCGGTCCGACCGTGGGCCGCCCGCGCGGCCCGGCCCATCCGGCTCGAGGCCGGGTGGGAGTGCCGCCAGGCGACGTAGACAGCGCCGATGGAGATGGCCGCCGAGGCCACGCCGACCCCGCCGACGATGAACGGCCGGGACGGGCGGGCACTCATGTCGGGAAGGCGCCGGAACGCAGCCGCGGGCCAGATGGCGCGCGAATGGGTGGAGGGAGCTGGGGGCGCGGCGGGTTCCACGATCGGGGCCGCGGCGAGCTCGACGAAGGCGGCCGCGACGGGTTCCTCGACCGGAGCCGCGGAACGGCCACGGAACGGAGCCACCGTGCCGGGCACCGCGGCGGTTTCCGCATCCACGGGGAGGCCGGACCCCAGCCGGAGTGCGCCGGCGGCGAGACGCGCCGACAGCGACTCCTCGAACCGGAACGAGGGATGGACGCGCACGAGGTCGGAGCGCAGCGCCTGGGCGGCGACACGGATGGCCGGATCCAGCTCCGTGTCCACCGGCACATCCGGGGCGCGCCGCTCATCCGCGGCCATGAGCCCGTTCAGGTAACGCTCCGTTCGCCGAGCGTCTCGCGTTCCGTTGCCGAGCATCAGCTCAGACCGCCTCGCAGGTCGTCCGCAACGGAGCGCAGGGCGCGGTGCAGGAGGACCCTCACGGCGCCCTCGGAACGGTCGAGGACGGCGGCGATCTCGGCCGTGGACATCTCGTCGACGAATCGGAGGATGATCGCGCGGCGACGGTCCTCGGGCAGGCGGGCCACGGCCTGCCACGCGGCGCCGACGGCCTCACGCGCGGCCGCGGCCTCGACCACGTCGCCGGGGGCGGAGAGCTCGGCGGCTGCCTCGAGGGGCGTGACCGGACGGCGGCGATCGCGACGCCGCTCGTTCGCGACGACGTTGCGGGCGATCCGGAAGAGCCACACGCGGAACGTGGAGAACTCGGCCGAGTCGGCCGCGCTCACGGGCGCCCGCGAGGCGATGAACTCATCCACGCGCTCCTCGAAGCGGGGCAGGCCGGCGAGCGCCTGCATGAAGACCCGCTCGGTCGCGTCTTCCGCCGCGTGATGGTCGCGCAGTTCGTAGAAGGCGTAGCTGTACACCTGGGCCAGGTACTTCCTATAAAGAGCGTCGAAACGGCTCGGGTCGCGCCGGGCCGCTTCGACCAGGCCGCGGTCGCGGTCCAGCCGGGCGGGACGGGCGCCCTCCTCCGCATTACCAAACACCGGCCTGCTCAATTCGTTACACCCCCGCCGCCGGGAAGGGCGCCGGCCGCAGCCGCACCGGTGGCCGGCGCGGGGTCGGTCGCGGCGGTTTCGGTCGCGGCGGGGGCGGCCTCGGCGGGGGCGGCCGCGGCCGCGGAGGCGGCGGCGTCGTCCGGGGCGAGTCGGACGTGGACGACCTCGCCCGCGAGAAGCTCGCTCTCGGCGCCCGCCTCGTCCTCGATGAGCAGCGCGCCCGTCGCCCCATCCACGCCGACGGCCCGGGCCGCCCGGATCTCCCCATCCGGCAGCTCGATGCGGATTCCCCGGCCGGTCGTGACCTGGCGGTCGTGCCAGCCGGCCACGTCGAAGTGCCCGTCGCGAAGGGCCAGCAGCCGCGGCTCGAGACGCTCCAGGAAGGCGTCGAGGAGGACCTCGGGCTCGACTGCGCGGCCGCCTGAGACCTCGCGCAGGCTTGTCATGACGTCGGTCAGATCCGCCGGGAACTCGTTGCGCCGCCAGTTGTTGTTGATGCCGATCCCCACGACGGCCGTGACACCAGGCGTGCCGGCCCCCTCGCTCTCGCCGAGTACCCCGGCCACCTTGCTGATCCCGCCCGGCGCGCGGGGCGCCTCGACGACGATGTCGTTGGGCCATTTGAGCCGCAGGCGGCCGATCGAGAGGCCGGCGATTTCCTCGGCCGCGTCGGCCATGGCCAGGGCCACGATCGCGGCCAGCCGCCACAAGCGGTCCGGCTCCAGGTATGCCGGCCGGAAGCCGAGCGAGAGGAGCAGCGCCGTCCCGTTCGGGGCGACCCACGATCGGCCGGACCGCCCGCGACCGGCAGTCTGCTCGTCGGCGACGGCCAGACATACTTCAGGCGTTCCTTCGGTCAACCACTCTCGAACGATGTCGTTGGTCGAGGGGACCGACCGGAACCGCTCGTCTCGCGGGAGGAACGTAGGGCTCGTCACGCGCCCGTCTTCGACGCCCCGCCGGAGCCCGCCTCGGCCGCCCTCTCGCCCTGCGCCAGCGGCTCCGGCTCCTCGAGCGCGAAGGCCTTGTGCAGGGCCCGGACGGCCGTTTCCACCTGGTCCTCGGCGATCATGCAGGTGATGCGGATCTCCGACGTGGAGATGATCTCGATGTTGACACCGGCCTCGGCCAGGGCCGCGAACATCTTCGAGGCGTAGCCGGGTGCGTTCTGGATGCCCGCGCCGACGATCGACACCTTGGCCATGGCCGAGTCCGTGGTCATCTCGCGGAAGCCGAGCTCGCGCACAATCGGCTCGAGGATGCGCTTGGTCTTGGCCAGGTCGCCCCGGGTGATCGTGAAGCTCAGGTCCGTCGTGCCGTGGTGCCCGACGTTCTGGACGATTGTGTCGACGTTGATGCCGGCCTCCGCGAGGGGGGCAAAGACGGAAGAGGCGACGCCGGGCCTGTCGGGAACCTCCACCAGCGTCACCTTGGCCACGTTGCGGTCGTGGGCCAGCCCGCGAACCTTGTTGCGCTGCTCCACGAACAGATCCTCCTTGATGAGCGTGCCGGGAACATCCTCGAACGAGCTCAGCACCTCGATGACGACGTTGTTGACCCAGCCGAGCTCGACGGCCCGGACCTGCATCACCTGGGCGCCCTGGTGGGCCAGCTCCATCATCTCCTCGTACGAGATGACCGGCAGCTGGCGGGCGTCGGGAACGAGCCGGGGATCAGCCGTGTAGATACCCCGGACGTCGGTGAATACCTGGCACCGGTCCGCTTCGAGAGCGGCCGCGAGGGCGACACCGGTAGTGTCGGAGCCGCCGCGGCCGAGAGTGGTGATTTCCGTGAGATGGGGATCGTTGACGCTCTGACCCTGGAAGCCGGCCACGATAACGACTCGACCGGCCGCGACCTCCGCCCGGATGCGGCTCGGGTCTATGCCGGCGATGCGCGCCTTGCCGTAGTTGCCGTCGGTGGTGATACCGGCCTGGGCGCCCGAAAGCGCGATGGCCGGGACCCCGAGGGCGTGCAGGGCCATCGATACGAGAGTGGCGCTCTGGTGCTCGCCCGTCGCCAGGAGCATGTCGAGCTCGCGCGGATCCGGTTCGTCCGTTATGGCGCCGGCAAGGGCGAGGAGCTCGTCGGTGGTATCGCCCATCGCCGAGACGACGACGATCAGGTCGCAGCCTGTCGCGCGCTCACGGGCGATGCGCGCGGCGACGCGCCTGATCCGGTCCGCGTTGGCCACGGAGGAGCCGCCGAACTTCTGGACGATGAGCGGTTTGGACATGGCGGGCATTCTAGCAGCCAGAGGCCGCCACTCTCGACACCGAGAGGCGCAACCGGCGATCCTGCGGAACGCCTCCCCGGCCGCTTCCCGTGACAATCGGGGCATTCCGCAGGAGCTAACCAGCGATGTGCTTCGATCTGGACAGTTCGCCCCCCATCCGACCGGTGGCCGGCGCCGTCGTCGACCACGCCTCGCTGACGCTGCGCGCCGCCGACGGGAACGAGTTCAAGGCCTTCCACGCCTGGCCCGCGGACGCGACCGGCAGGGCGATCGTGATCCTGCCCGACGTGCGCGGCCTGCACCACTACTACGAGGAGCTGGCGGTGCGCTTCGCCGAGATCGGCGTCGAGGCGGTCGCGATCGACTACTTCGGGCGGACCGCGGGAACCGGCAGCCGTGGCGACGATTTCGACTACGGGCCGCACGTGGCCCAGACCAGCTGGGACGGGCTGGCGGCCGACATCGCCGCTGCCGCGGCCTACCTGCGGGTTGAAGGCGGCCACGGGGTTGACCACCTCTTCACCACGGGCTTCTGCATGGGTGGCCGGTTGGCGTTCCTGTCGTCCACGCTCGAACTCGGGCTGGACGGCGTGATCGGCTTCTACGGCTGGCCAGCTGGACCGTCCCGCAACGACACCCCGGCGCCGGTCGAGATGATCGGCCGGTTCGAGTGCCCCGTCCTGGGCATCTTCGGCGGCGCCGACCAGGGGATTTCCATCGCGGCGGTGCAGGAGTTCCGGGACGCGCTTGGCTCGTCGGGGCTCGAACACGAGATCGTCGTCGAGCCGGACGCCCCGCACAGCTTCTTCGACCGCAAGCAGGCCGAGTTCCAGAAGCAGTCGGACGACGCCTGGGCCCGCGTCCGGCGGTTCATCGAGGCTCACGCCGAGAACTGACCCGGCGATCTCCCGCCCGGCTAGGCCAGCTACGGCCCGGCACGGCCCGGCTCGAACCGGCGCCGACGCCGCGCTATCGCGCCATCCACGCGGCTGTGCGACCATTCCCGCGCGCAAGCTTGCGCCGGCAGCGGAGGAATCGATGTTCAGGCGACGCGATCGGCGCGACAAGGCAGAGGATCCAGACGAGGTCCTCGGGCCCGACGCGGATCTCGAGGACTCGGAGGACGAGGAGCCCGGTGAGGCCGTCGAGGACGAGCCCGAGGACATGACGGCCGACCTGGAGTCGCAGGCGGCCGACTACCTTGCCGACAACGACGTCTGGATGTACGGCCCCAACGCCGAGGCCGTCCTCGAGATCCTGGACCGGCTGGAGGAACTGACGCCCGCCGAGGGCCGGCCGCTCGCCGAAGCCTGGCTGGCAATTCCCAAGTCGGATCGCGACCGAGCCCGGAAGGCGGCCCGCAAGCTGGGCGAGGACGACCTCGAGCTCGGCCGCCACCTCCAGCTCGCCAGGGAAGCCGTCGGAACGTGGATGGCCGTGACCGGCCCGTTCCCCGAATTCGTCAGTACCGATCCCGAGTGGGGCCGCCTGTGCACCCAGAGCGGCGAGGCCGCCCTCGACGCGGCGACGGCCGTGATATTGGAGGGCCGGCTCGACGAGATCCACTACGAGTCGTTGCTCGAGCCGTGGGAGGAGGCGATGGCCGATCTCGACGCGGCCGCCGAGGCGGCGCGGGTCGAAGGCCGCTCCGAAGACGAGCCGGAGGACGAAGAGGCCGAGGAAGAGGAGGAGCAGCAGGATCAGGAGGAGTTCGGCCCCAATGCCGACGCGGTCACCGACTTCCTGAACCGCCTCTGGCTGCTGACGCCCGAACAGGTCGGCCGGCTGGTCGGCGGCTGGCAGAACGTCGACCGCGACGACCTCAAGGCAGCGCATGAAGGCCTCCGGGCCGCCGCGGACGAAGACACAGAGTGGCGCGACCAGGTGCGCCACGCCCAGGACAAGCTGGCGCCCTGGCTCAATGCCGGTCGCATGGAGGAGACCGCCGGGTTCCTCGGCCAGACCGGGCAGGGCGAGTCGCGCAAGATGGCCGGGCCCGCCCTCGCCGACGCCGTGGCCGCACTCGTACTGGGCGACGTCCTCGATCGCGGCGATGCGGAGACGCTCTACGGGCCGTGGTTCAACCTGATCGGGGCGCCGCCGCTGCCCGAAGCCGAGGAGAAGGCACCGGTAAGCGGCAAGACGGCCAAGGGCGCAGCCGGCAAGAAGCCGGGCCCCGGCGTCGCGAAACCCGGCCCTTCAGCGAAATCCGGATCGGGGGCCGCGAAGCCCAGCTCCGCTGGGGCGAAGGTCTCCAAGCCGGCTGCGAAGTCAACCAGGTCGGGCGGCAAGCCCGCGAAGAAGTAATCTCGGCCCGAACCTAGCTCGGGCCCGGAGGGTGAATGTTCAGGCGCTTCAGGAACACGGACGACGAACCTATCGCCAACCAGCTGCGGGACACGGCCGAGCCGAACGTCCTCCACCTCGATGGCGGGCCGGCCAAGCCGGCCACGCCGGCCAAGCCCGACAAGTCGGGCGCCAAGGGCGCCAAGGGCGCCAAGGGCGCCAAGGGCCTTGAGTGGACGCCCGCGGACGAGCCCGCCGACCTCGACTTCGAAGAAGAGTTGGATGACTCCGACGAAGAGGACGAGGAGGACGGCCGCACGGCCGAGCAGCGCCGGGTGGACCTGGAGGCCGAGCTCCAGCGTGAGGCCGAGGAATTCGGGCTGGCCAATCTCAGCCCTGTCAGCCTCTACGGCCCGAACGGCGAGGCGGTCGCGGCCCTGCTCGACTCACTGATCGACATCGACGACGAGACGGCCGAGGCGATCGCCGACGCTTACGACGCGGTCCCAGACGCGGAGCGCAAGATCTCCCGATCGTTCATGCGGCGTCACCTCCGAGGCTGGAACCTCGAGGCCGAAGTGGAGACGGCCGAGCAGGCCGTCAACGATTGGCTCTCTTCCCTGAAGCTCGACTACGAGTACGAAGCCGTATACGCGGACGTCGCGGACGCGGCCCGGGATGCGGTCGCCGCCCTGGTTCTCGAGGACGAACTCGACGACGCCGACTTCGAGACGCTGTACGGACCGTGGTCCGAGGTCATGGACGCCGAGGAGGACGAGGCGGCCGAGGATGAGCCCAGCACCGCGGCAGGCGCCAAGGGCGCGGCAGGCGCCAAGGGCGCGGCCGGCACAGCCAAGGGCGCGGCAGGCGCCAAGGGAGCGGCAGGCACAGCCAAAGGCGCGGCCGGCGCCGAGGCGGAGGACGCCGAGGAAATCGGTGAATTCGGTCCGAACACGGGTCTGATCATCGAATTCCTCGGCAAGCTGACCGCCCTGGAGACCGCCGAGGTCGGCGAGCTGCTGACGGTCTGGCGCGAGCAGCCGAAGGAGGAGCTTCGAACCGCCCACCGGAATCTGCAGGCCCTCGCCGACGAAGACGCCGCGTGGCGCGAGCAACTGCGCCTGGCCCAGGAGGAGGTCTTCGCCTGGATGGACGGCCGGGCCACGAAATACCACGACAAGCCGGTCCGGAGCGACAACGCCCGCGTCCGCGAGTCGGCCGGCCCCGCCATCGCCGACGCGGTCGGCGCACTCGTCATGGCCGACATGCTCGAGCCCGAGGACGCCGAGGCGCTGTACGCGCCCTGGGCCGAGGTCGTCGGCGAGCCGGCGCTGCCCGAGTTCGAGGACGAGGACGCGGACGGCTGAGGCCTCAACTCAAACCCTGGAGGCCCGACCTACTTCTCCTCGGTCCAGGTGGGTTGGTCCGGATGCTGCCCCGGTAGATGCCGGTATAAGAACGAAGCCTTCTTCCAGCCGAGCGTGTACGAGTGCCCCTCGGTGTGTTGGGGTCGCAGAGCGATCTCCTGGGCTGTCCACGAGCACACGATCCCCTGGCGGCTGATCGCGGTGATGTCGTCCGAGGAGATGACCACCTTGCGCGTGCGCTCCCGCAGCAGGATCAGGACGATCCCATGGAATACGTCCTCCGAATCGGAGCCGAGCAACTCATCCACGTGCCCCAGGAGCGACCCGTCGACCGCGTAGACGGGCGCGTCCTTCCCGATGGCCCGCCACGAAATGGGGTCGTCGGGCGCCCCCGGGTCGATCGTCTGCATGGAGTTCTCCTGTGGATAGGGTCCGGCCGAGGACTGCGCTTAGTGTAGGAGCGGCGGGCTTCACGCTGCTGCCGGGGCGGCTGACGACGAGCGGCCTGCCCGGCGCCCCGATATGCGCCAGATGCACAGATCCGTGCGGCCGGGATCCGCGCGCCGCCCGAATGTGCGCCAGATGCATACATCGGACCGCAAGACACAAGCGCGGACGACAGCGTGGTCGAGCGCGTGCGTGAGATGCACGAAGGCGACCAATTGAGGCGAGCCAGGTCAGATGCGTGCGTCCAGTGCGCGGAATGGACGCGGTCGCAGGGCCCGAACGGGTTCGACTGGTCGGTTGTATGCGTCCGATGTACGCAGCCGAGGCCGGAAAGCTGCGGCGGCAGCTTCCATGCTCCGTCGTACGGCGAATTGGACATGTGGCCTGACTATCTGCAAGACTCCGCGTCCATGAAGCAGTCGATCGTCACCCTGGACATGGAAGGCGTTCTGACGCCCGAAATCTGGATCGCCGTCTCCGAGAAGACCGGCATCCCGGAGCTGCGCCGGACGACTCGCGATGAGCCGGACTACGACAAGCTCATGCGCGGGCGCCTGGCGATCCTGGACCAGCACGGGCTGAAGCTGTCTGATATCCAGGGTGTCATCGGCACGCTCCTGCCGCTGCCCGGCGCGAAGGAGTTCCTCGACGAGCTGCGTACTTTCGTGCAGGTCGTGATCCTGTCCGACACCTTCGAGCAGTTCGCCGCTCCCCTACTCCGCCAGCTCAACTACCCCACGCTGCTATGCCACCGGCTGGTCGTCGAAGACGATCAAATCGTCGACTACCAGCTGCGCATCCGGGAGCAGAAGCGCGAAGCCGTGGCCGCGTTCAAGCGCATGAACTACAACGTCATCGCGGGCGGCGACTCCTTCAACGACACCGCCATGCTGAGCGAGGCCCACCAGGGAATCCTGTTCCACGCCCCCGACGGCGTGAAGCAGCAGTTCCCCCAGTTCCCGGCCGTCGAGACCTACGCCGACTTCATGGCCCTGATCAAGCAGGCGATGGCGTAGGGACAATTGCCGGGGCGAGGGTGCGCCGTGACGCGGCACGCCGCACTCTGACCGGTGCTTTCAGGCCAGATGCCAACCCAAGGAACGCAATGCGGAGCGACCGCCGGATTCCCTGACAGATCTTCGCCGGCAGAACGCTATGAGGGCTCCAAGGCCATCTGGAAGTCCATCGAGGCCTGGCCTGGCAACTGGAGCCCGGATTGCGAGGGGCCGGACCCCATTCCGATCGCGCTTGGGTGACCCTGAGCGCCATGGGCCTTGCGCGGGTGGCAGGAAAGCGAGGCCAGGTCTCGTAGCGTTCCCGCCAGGCTCATCTGGCATGAAGGGCTCGACCTGACTCCCGGATCCGGCGCCTCGACCTACCAGCCGAGGGCCTTCATCACGCCCGAGGTGGTCGGCGGAGATTCGATGATCGCACCCGCGCCGCCGGCCGTGCGTTCGGCCGTTTCGGGGTCCTTCAGACCGTGGCCCGTGAGGACGCAAACGATCGTGGCGCCGCGATCGATCCGCCCCGCGGCGGCGAGCTTGCAGATGCCCGCCAGGCTCGCCGCAGAGGCAGGCTCGCAGAAGACGCCCTGGGTCGTGGCGAGTTCGCGGTAGGCCGCCACGATCTCGTCGTCCGTGACCGTCTCGATGAGACCGCCGGACTCGTCGCGCGCGGCGACCGCCTGCTTCCAGCTCGCCGGATTGCCGATACGGATGGCCGTGGCGATCGTCTCGGGCTTCTCGACCGGGTGGCCGAGCACGATCGGCGCCGCGCCGGCGGCCTGGAAGCCGTACATCTTCGGCTTCGCCGTGATACGGCCCGCGGCCTGGTAGCGGTTGAAACCGGCCCAATAGGCCGTGATGTTGCCGGCGTTGCCGACCGGGATCGCCAGGATGTCGGGCGCGCGGCCCATGTCGTCGCAGATCTCGAAGGCGGCCGTGGTCTGACCGTCGATGCGGTACGGGTTGACCGAGTTGACCAGCGTGACCGGGCGCTCGCGCTGCTCGGCCATCTCCCGGACCACGTTGAGCGCCTCGTCGAAGTTGCCGTCAACGGCCACGACCTTCGCCCCGGCGGCAATGGCCTGGATCAGCTTGCCCAGCGCGATCTTGCCCTTCGGCAGCACCACGATGACCTCGAGCCCGGCAACCGCGCCGTAGGCCGCGGCCGAGGCGGAGGTGTTGCCGGTGGAGGCGCAGATGACCGCCGAGCAGCCTTCCTCGACCGCCTTGGAGATCGCCATCACCATGCCCCGGTCCTTGAAGGAGCCGGTCGGGTTCGTGCCCTCGTACTTGACGTAGAGGTTCGGCACGCCGATCCGCTTGCCGATGTGGTGGAGGTAGACCAGCGGCGTGCTGCCCTCGCCGAGGGTGATGATCGGCGTGGCGGCGGTGATCGGCAGGAACTCGCGATACCGCTCCATCAGGCGCGGGCGGGCCGGGTAACGGGCGATCGAGCTGTTGGCGGGCGATGCGGACACTTCGGCGCCTCCGGGCTACGAGGTGAGGATCGGGTATATGGGAACGTCGCGGTCGGGCGCGATGAGCGGCTCGATCGCGTCGCGAACGTCGGAAAGGGGCATCGGCCGCGTCTGTACGGCGGCCCAGGTCCGGCTGCGGTGGCGCGGCACGCTGCTCGGCGGCGGGCCGGCGATCTCTTCGGCGAGGCGCCCCGGAACTTCTTCCGGCAGGACTCCCGGCAGGCAGACGAACCACGGCCGGCGGACCGTGTCTCGGTCGTCGGCCAGCGAGACGAGCTGCGGCGCGGCCGGTGGGAGGTCCGCCCAGGTGCTGAGCCCGCTTCGGGCGATCTCGAGCAGGTCCGCCAGGACGGCGCTGCTGGTCGCAGGGCCGCCGGCGCCGGGGCCCTCCATCGAGACGCGCCCGACCGGGTCGGCATCGACTTCGAGGCGGTTGAGGACGCCGTCGGTCCGGCCGAGCGGGGCCCCCACCGGCACGGCGCACGTCATCACCGAGCCGGCCAATCCGAGGCCGGGCTCGGCCGTGCCCGCGGCGCTGGCCGTGGCGATCAGCCGGATGGCGAGGCCGAGGGCCACGGCTCCCGCGATGTCGGCCGCCGACACGCCGGTTATGCCGGGCTTGCCGTCGCCGCGAAGCGAGGGCGGGCTGGCGATGATCGAGCCGATCTCGGGCCAGGCGCCGAAAGCGAGACGGGTCAGGATGGCCAGCTTATTGGCGGCGTCGTGGCCCTCTACATCCGCGCTCGGGTCGCGCTCGGCGTAGCCCTGGGCCTGGGCTGCGGCCAGCACTTCCTCGTAGTTGCGATGGGCCTGCATCATTTCGGTCAGGATGAAGTTGGTGCTGCCGTTGACGATGCCCCGCACCCGGCGGCAGCGGTTGGCCGCCAGGCCGCGGGCGATGGTGTCAAGCACGGGCGTGCCGCCGCAGACCGACGCCTCGTAGCGGAGCGCCGCGCCGCTCGCCCGGGCGATCGCTTCCAGCTCCAGGCCGTGGTGGGCGAGGACGTGCTTGTTGGCGGTCACGACCGGCTTCCCGGCGCCAAGGGCCTGGGCGATCAGCGAGCGGGCCGGCTCGTCGCCGCCGAGCAGCTCCACGACCACGTCGACGTCGTCGCGGCGGGCTGCTTCGAACGCGTCCGGGACCACGATCTCGCGGTGCATGCCGCGGTCAATCGCGCCCTGGACGTTCATGTCGGCGATGGCCGCCAGCTCGAGCATGCGGCCGCCGGCCGGGCCGATCTGACGATCGGGGTTTCGAAGGAAGCCGCGGGCCACCTCCGCGCCGACGGTGCCCGCGCCGAGAATGGCGACGCGTAGCGGTCGTTTCTCGGTGGTCATGGGCGGGCCGGACTGGGGCCAGCGAAGCCGAGATGGCATCGCAGCCGACGGTAACGGAGGCTTAGCGAGTGGTCCGCGAATGGTACCCGAGCCGTCGCGCGGTCGTCCGACAAAGCCGGGACACAGGCCCAACGAGCTGGCGCCGGGGCCGAGCCCAGCCGACCTACGGCCTCGCGATCAGCCGCCGACCGTCGACCCAGCCACGCCAGCCATTCGCCGTCCGCGCCAGAGCCAGGTCGCCATTGCGCTGCTCCACGACAACGTCGAGGTGCTCGGCCATAGTGGTCACGGGCGGGCCGGTCGGATCTGGAGTAGCCCAGGCGGCCAAGCCGCCGGGCGGAATCAGATGCGTAGGCAGCCAGGCAGCCGCCGGCATCCCGGGCGGAACTGCCGCGCCGCCGCCCCCCGCCGGGCTCCGCCCTCCCGAAGTTCTGGCGCCCTGGAACCCGAGATACGACGCCAGAACGATCAACACGACCGCCACAACCGCGACGACGGCGAGCAAGATGGGCCAGGGGAACTCACCGCCAGTGGTCGAGCCTGCCGGCGCGGTCCCTCCCAGGGTCGATCCAGCAGACGGCACCTGAGTAACCCCTGCCCCCGGGACTACTGTGGTCCCTGCCTCCGGCGTGGCGGTCGCCATCATGCCACCCGACGTGGCTGACGCGGTCGGGGTGGGCGTCACCGGGCGGGCCCCAACGAGCGCGAGAGCGTGTGAATTCCCGGCGGCGATCGCGCTAACGCCCGACAGGCCCGTCGGGTGGTCTACCTGGCGCGCGGAATTGTCGCCCCAGGCATCAATCGTGCCGTCGGCCTCGAGGGCGACGCGGAAGGTTCCGCCTGCGGCAATCGCCGTGACGTTCTTGATACCTTCGGGGTCGTCCGCCAAGCCGTGATCACGGGCGCCCCAGTCGACTACCGTGCCGTCACGCCTCAGCGCCAGGCTGTAGTCGCTCCCCGCCGAGATCGCGACGACGCCGGAGAGCCCGACCGGGACGTCCGTCTGGCCTTTGTCGTTTTGGCCCCAGGCAACGACCGTGCCGTTGCCCCTGAGTGCAAGCCCGAAACCATTCCCCGCGGAGATTGCCGTCACGCCCGACAGACCGGCTGGGACCCGCGTCTCGCCCAAGGCGTTCGAGCCCCAGGCAACAACTGTACCGTTGCCCTTCAGGGCCAGGCTCAACATGGATCCGCCCGAGGTTCCGCGGTTGGATCCGGCCGATATCGCGGTGACCCCCGACAGTCCGGCAGGCACTTCGAAGCCGCCGCCCCAGGCTGCGACGGTCCCGTCACGCTTCAAAGCGAGGCTGAAGATCGTTCCGGCGGAGACGGCGGTCACGCCCGATAGCCCGGCCGGCACGTCCGTCTGGCCGAAGTCGTCGTTGCCCCAGGCGACCACCGTCCCGTCGCCCTTGAGTGCGAGGCTGTGGAGCAGCCCGGCGGCAACCGCCGTGACGTTCGACAGGCCGGCCGGTACGTCAGTCTGGCCGTCCGAATCGTCGCCCCAGGCGACCACCGTCCCGCCAGAACTGCCAAGGGCGCGCTCCGGCCACGGCGCGGCCAGGGGCGCTGCCGTGAGCAAACTTGCAGCAGCCAAGGCACAACCCACACGGACAACCCATGACAGCGTTCGAGTCCCCATCTGTCCGGTGCCTCCCGTCCTCCCTGTGCGGCGCCACACCGCGCAGGGAGGAGTCTACGCTCGGGGATGGAGCGAGAGAAGCAACCCCGCTCTATCGCAACGTGCCATCGGCGCGGTCGCCTGGGCCGAGCCTGCCTCCTGGCGCTAAACTCGCGCCCATGACGACCGAGCCCGCAGCCCCTCCCCGCCCGTCCAGTCTGCCCGCCAAGCCGCGCATCTTCAGCGGCATCCAGCCCACCGGCCGGCCCCACCTGGGTAACGACCTGGGCGCGATCCGCAACTACGTGGCCCTGCAGAACCAGGCCTTCGCCGAGGGCCGCGAGGCCATCTACTGCATCGTGGACTACCACGCCCTGACCCACATCCACGATCCCGAGGCGCTGCGACGCCAGACCCTCGAGATGGCGGCCGCCCTCATCGCCCTCGGCCTGGACCCCCAGCGCTGCACCCTGTTCGTCCAGTCTGACCGGCCCGAGCACACGGAGTTGTGCTGGCTCTTCAGCACCGTGACACCGGTCGCCTGGCTTCAGCGCACGCCGACCTACAAGGAGAAGCGCCAGAACCAGCCCGAAGACGTCAACAACGGCCTGCTCACGTACCCGGTCCTGCAGGCAGCGGACATCGTCCTCTACAAGGCCTCCCTGGTGCCGGTCGGCAAGGACCAGGCCGCCCACCTGGAATTGAGCCGCGAGATCGTTCGCGCCTTCAACGCCCGGTACGGTGAGACCTTCCCCGAACCGCAGCCGGTCTACACCGAGGCGGCCGTGGTCCTCGGAACCGACGGCGTCAGGAAGATGAGCAAGTCGATCGGCAACACGATCGAGGTCCTGGCCGAGCCGGACGTGATCCGCAAGCAGGTCATGTCGATGGTCACGGACACTCAGCGGATACTGCGTTCGGATCCCGGCCGGCCGCAGGTCTGCAACGTCTGCCAGCTGCATCGCCACTTCGGCGACGACTACGAGGAGATCTGGGAAGGCGAACGAACCGCCCGAACCGGCTGCGTCGACACGAAGAAGCTGCTGGCGGAGCGGATCATCGCGCGATACGCCCCGGCCCGAGCAACGTACCTGGAGCTCACCGCCGATCTGGTCCGGCTGCGAGGCATCCTGGACGAAGGCGCGGAGCGCATCCGGCCGATCGCCGAGGCCACGATGGCCGAGGTCCGCGAGCGCATGGGTCTTCGCTAGAACGCCGGTCGGGCGGCCAGTCCCTTCGTTGCCACCCGGCGACGGGCGTAACATTCGCCAATGAGCCAGCTACCCGGCACCAGGTCTCTGAACCTGAGCTCTCGCGAGCATCGCTGGCTCACGGCGCTGCTGATCCTGGCGACGCTCACTTTCGCCTTCGTGGTCATCGACTACGTCGGCAAGTGGCTCACGTTCTTCGGCGACGTGATCATGGTCTTCTTCCTGGCCTGGCTGCTGGCCTTCATCCTGAGCCCGATTGCCAACGGCCTGGTTCACCTCTTCCCACGTCTCCCGCACGCCCTCGCCGTCGTGATCGTCTATTCCGTTCTGATCGTGGTCCTGATCTCGGCGATCCTGCTGGTCGCGCAGCAGCTCTACTCGTCGATAACGAATCTGGTCACCAACTGGCCGACCGGCGAAGCCCTCCGCACGAAGCTCCAGCCCGAGCAGGACTGGCTGAACTCGATCGGCGGCAACCAGATCGTCCTCTACGACCAGGTGAATCAGCTCCTGGCCAACCTGAAGAACGCCGCGGCTGACCTTGCCAAGCCGCTGGGCGATATCGCCGTCGCCAGCCTCGGCATCTTCGGGAACCTCCTCTTCATCTTCTTCCTGTCGCTGTACATGGCGGTGGACCGGGACCGCATCGTCAGCTTCCTGTTCAGGCTCGTCCCGCCGGCCTACACCGATGAGGCCAGGCTGCTCGAGCACAGCGTCTCCCGGTCGTTCGGCGGCTTCCTGCGAGGCCAGGCGTCGACCGGGCTGATCTACGGGTCGATCTCGATGGTTGCCAGCGCCCTGCTCGGCCTGCCCTACCTGCCCGTCACGGCGACGGCCTCGGGGGTGCTGCAGGCCATCCCGTTCTTCGGGCCGTTCGTCTCGTGGACGCCGCCCGTCCTGGTGGCCATCTTCTTCAAGCCCGACGCCGCGCTGCCCGTCTTCCTGATCATGCTCGTGGGCTGGTTCGTGCTGATGAACATCATCCAGCCTCGGCTCATGTCCGAGGCGGTGGGCCTCCACCCGGTGGTCGTGCTCGGGTCGGTCATGGTCGGATCGAAGATTGCCGGGATCCCGGGCGCCGTGTTCGGCATCCCGGTCGCGGCGGTTATCGCCTCGTTCTTCTTCTACTACCTCGGCCGTAACCGCGACACAGGCTCGGTGGCCCTGAGGGCCGCGAAGCGCGTGGAGGAGCGCGAGGGCCGGCCGGTCAGGGTGCCCCGGCTGCCGCAACCCGGCCAGGACCAGGAGGTGGAGGCGGCCGTCGCCCCCGAAGGCCAGCCCAACCTCGAGCGGCGCCGGCGCTCGACCGACTACACCGCCGATTCGGACACGAGTCCGGCCGGGTAGCTGCGCCGGCGTACTGCAGCCGGCGCTCCCGCGCCGCCCGGATCAGGTCTTGGCGACCTTCATGAGGGCGCCGGCGATATTCACGAACGTAGCTTGCGAGACCCCCATGCCCATCGCCTGGTAGGCGTGGGTCGTGCCGGGGGCAACCTGCAGCACGTACCCGCCGGTCGCGCCTGCATAGAGCGTGCCGGTCAGGTCGCCGAAGCTGGCCGATCCGATGGACGGGCCGAGGGCGGGGAACGTGAACTTGGACAGGTCGCCGCCCTCGTCGATGACGATCGACGGACCGCTGGTCGTCTTGTACTTGTACTGCGCGAACAGATGTCCGTGGTTCGGCTGGGTGTAGGCGCTGCCGTTGAAGAACCATCCGCCCGGCAGGATCCCGCAGTAGACGGTGAACGGGAGAACGTTGGCCGAAGCCGTCCAGAACGCGATGTAGCCGGCGCCGCGGGTCGGATCCGACGACCCGGTGCATGCCGTGGCGGGTCCGGGTGACGAGGCGGGGGCCGGAGAGAAGGACGAGCTCGGCCCGACGCTCGCGGAGGCGGCCGGCGTGGCAGAGGCTGCCGGCGTGGCCGAGGCGGCCGAAGTGCCGGTCGGAGCGGCCGTCGGAGTGGGGGCCGGGGTCGGCGTGACGATCGGCGTCGGCGTGGCGGCCTGGGTCGGGGCTGGGCTCGGCGTGACAAAGACGATGATGGGCGTCGGCTTGGCGCTCGAGCAGCCGGCCACGGCGACGACCAACGCCAGGGCAACGGCTCCGCGCCCGGCGGAGCGCAACATTCGATGGCTCATCTTCGCCCTCCGATCCTTCAGCTACTGACCGGTCCGACCCGGGTGGACCTCGACTCGGGAAAGACAACGGTCGACCGGGACCTCCTGAAACGAGATTCTCCTCCTGCCCCGATCAGGACTTGGCAACCTTCATCAAGGCGGCCGACATATTGACGAAGACGGCCTGGGTCATGCCGCTGCCGACCGCCTGGTATGCGTGGTTGGTCCCTGGCGCCACGAGCAGCACGAATCCGCCGCTCGTGCCCGTATAGAGCGTGCCGCTCTGATCGCCAAAGTTGGCCGATCCGAGTGAGGCTCCGTGCGTTGAGGCCGTGAAAGTACCTTCGGAGATCGCAAAATCGGCCCCGCCGCTGGTCTTGTACTCGGACGTGACCTTGCCGGTGGCACCGTATGCGCTGCTGGCCCCGTTGAAGTACCAGGGGCTCGGGACGACGCCGCAGTAGACCGCGAAGGGGACGTGGTTGGCCGTCGCAACCCAGAAGTCCGCGTTGGCCTGCTTGTTCCCGCCCGTGCAGCCCGCGGCGGGACCTGGCGTGGGGCTCGGGGTCGGCGACCCGGGCGGGGTCGGCGGCGGAGTGACGACCGGCGTGGCCGAGGCGGCCGAGGTGTCGGTCGGCGCCGCGGTCGGCGTGGGGGCCGGGGTCGGCGTAACGACCGGGGTCGGCGCGCTGGTGGGCACCGGGGTCGCGGTCGTGTAGATGACGATCGGAGTGGGCGCAGCCGAGGAGCAGGCGGTCACGGCCAGGAGGAGCACCGATGCCGCGGCAAGGATGGCCGGGGCTCGCATGCGTCGGGCACTCGCAAGCGTTGCGTGATTCACGTTCGTTCCCCCGATCTGGACGTCGAGCTCCGGGCGGGCCGGCGCTCGACAGGGACGACTTCCGGATTGGAACTGGACTGGAGCCGGAGTCAGGCAGGGACTGCCGGCTGGGCCGTGAAGATGGAAACCTGCGCGGTTTCGGGGAGCATCACGCCCAGGATCTTCTGCAGGGCGAGGACGTGAACGCAGGAACCCCAGCTCTCGAAGAAGTGGCAGGTGCAGTGCCAGGCTTCGCCATCGAGTCGGACGATGTGGGTGTCGTTGTCGCCCTTGAACGTGACCGCGAGCTGTTGGAACGAGATCCGATCCAGCTCGCGGGCGTAGCGGTTCGCCTTCTCGACCTTCCCGATGAGAGAGCTGTGCATTGCCAATAACCCTCCGTCGCCCTGCATTGCCCCGAAGAGGTCACTGTCCCGCCGCGGGGTCGCGGCCTTGGGCAGCTAGGCCCTCACTGTACAGCTGCGAGCCAAGAGAGGCCGTCCGGTTCCGCCGGGCAGGCTCGCCGACGTGGGGACCCGTCCCGGGAGTAATCGGTGCGGCGGAAGCGGGGCTGGAAAGCCCGTTGAACGCGGCTCTACGAGCCGCGGACGATGGCTTCTCCGGCGACCAGATTCGCGTCCACCGCCGCCGTCGATGCGGCCTCGGTGTAGACCCGCACGAGAGGCTCGGTGCCGCTGAACCGGATAAGCAACCAGGAGCCGTCGGCCGCGAAGAACTTGAAGCCGTCGTTCGTGTCGAGGTTCTGCGTCCGGACCACCGGCAGGCCGGCCAGGTCACGCGGAGCCCTCTGCGGCAGCTCGACCAGGAGCCGGTCCTTGAGGGCCGGATAGATCGCCCGGTCGAAATGGAGGTCCACTCGGCGGTAGCTGGACGGTCCCGCGATCTCATGGAGATGGGCGATTGCACGCGACGCCGGCCATCGGCCCGCCTCCTTCTCGCGCAGGAACAGGTCCAGGAGCATCAGGTCGGCGAAGATGCCGTCCCGCTCGGGCAGGTGCATGCCGAAGCCGAAGCCGCCGGACTCCTCGCCGCCCATCATCGCGTCGGTCTCGATCATCTTTGGCCCCACGTACTTGAAGCCGACCGGGACCTCGTGGACGGTGATGCCGTAGCGCTCGCCCAGCCTCTCGGCCATCGAGGTCTCGTTCACGGTCTTCACCACCGGGGCCCTGAGGCCGCGGTGCTCGGCCAGGTAGTACATGAGCAGCGCGTAGATCTGGAGCGTGGTGATGAAGGTGCCGCGCTCGTCCGCCGCGCCGGCCCGGTCCGCGTCGCCGTCGAGGAGAAGGCCCAGGTCGTAGCGGCCGCCGGCGATTCGCCGCAGCGCCTCATCCACGTTCGGCGGGATCGGCTCGGGGTTGACTCCGCCGAAGTACGGGTTGCGCTCGGAGTGGATCTCCGTGACGCGGATCTTGCCGCCGGCCAGCAGGCGCGGGATCCACGTGGAGCCGGAGCCGTACAGTGGGTCGACGAACAGATCGACGTCGGCGGCCTTGAGGCGATCCACGTCCAGGTTCGTGCGGATGAACTTGCCGTAGGCGTCGAACGAGTCGTAGCGCTCGACCAGCCCGGCGGCCTCGGCATCGGCGAAGGGCCTGGTTTCGATGGCCCGGCCGGCGCCGGCCGCGATCCGCGCCTCGATGTCCGTGAGCATCTCGGGGCCGGCGGCAGCGCCGGTCGGCGACTTGATCTTGAAGCCGTTGTCCGTCCAGGGGTTGTGGCTGGCGGTGATCACGATGCCGGCAGCGGCCTTGCGCTGCACGACTTCGAACGAGGACATCTGCGTCGGCAGGGCCTGCGCGGCGAAGGCGACCGGGATGCCGCGGGCCAGGACGACCTCGGCGGCCGCGGTCGCGAAATGCTCGCTGGCGAAGCGGCGGTCGTAGTCGATGACGATGCCCTTGGCCTGCTCGCCGCGCTCGACCACGTACTCCGCCACGGCCTGGGCGCAGCGGCGGACGTTGACGAAGTTGTACTCGTCGGCGATCTTCGCCCGCCAGCCGTCCGTGCCGAAGACGATGTGCGTGGCCTGGGCTGCGCTCGCGGCTGTCTCCGGCTCGCTCACGGCTTCTTCTCCTCCTGCGCCGCGGACGAGCGGCCTCCCGAGAATCTCTGCGCGACTTCGCGGACCTCCTGCGCATGCTCGGCCGAACAGACGAGCAGAGCGTCCGGGGTGTCGACGACGATGATGCCATCAAGGCCGATCGTGACCACGAGTCGGTCGCCCGCGACCACCAGGCTCCGGGCAGAGCCGAAGTCGAGGCGGTTGCCGAGCCCAGCCGAACCGCCGGTCGAACCGCCGGCCGACGACGCGCCGGCTCCAGCCTGCCAGGCATCGCGTAGCGAGGCCCAGCTGCCCAGGTCGCTCCAGCCCACGTCCATCGGCACGACCGCGACGTCGCCGGCGACGGAGGCCGGCTCCATGACCGCGTAGTCGATCGAGGTCGCCCGCAGGCCGGGGTACGCGTCGTCGAGGTCGCGCGGCCCGCCGGACCGGTAGATGGCCCGCAGCGGACCGACGATGTCGGGAGCGAAGCGCTCCAGGTTGTCGGCGATAGTGGCGCGCGTCCAGGCGAAGATGCCGGCGTTCCAGCTGGCCAGGCCCGTGGCGATGAGGTCCGCCGCCTTCTCCGCCGTGGGCTTCTCGACGAACCGGTCCACGGCCAGAAACCGATGGTCGGGCTCGTCCGGCGCGGGCCCTCGGGCGATGACGTAGCCGTAGCCGGTTTCGGGGCGATCCGGCTTCACGCCCAGGGTCACGAGCAGGCCGGCGTGCGCCGCCTCCTCGGCGAAGCCCAGGGCCTCGCGGAAGCCGGCCTCGTCCTCGATGTAGGCGTCGGCGGGGAGGGTGAGCATCACCTCGTCCCCGGGCCGGTCGATCGCCTCGGTGGCGAGGGCGACGGCCGCGGCGGTGTTACGCCCCACCGGCTCGCCGATGAGGTTCGAGGCCGGCACCTCGGGCAGCTGCTCGGCCACCAGCGCCTGGTGGCGCCGATCGGCGATGACGTAGACGTCCTCGGGCAGGACCAGGGGCGCCAGCCGGGCGACCGTCCGCTGGATCAGCGTCTCGTCGCCGAGCAGCCGGAGAAAGGGCTTGGGCCGCTCAGGCCGGCTGAGCGGCCACAGTCGCGTTCCGCCCCCGCCTGCCAGAACGACGGCGTACACGAACGGTCAGCGCCCGGCCGGTGCCGGCATTTCGACCCCGCACTCGCTCGCCAGGGCCGCCGCCTTGTTGGTTCGTTCCCACGGGAAGTCGTGGTCGGTGCGGCCGAAGTGGCCGTACGCCGCCGTGGCCTGGTAAATCGGCCGGCGCAGGTCCAGCGCCTCGATGATCCTCGCAGGGCGCAGGTCGAAGTGCTTCTGGATGGCCGCCAGGATCTTCTCGTCGGGCACCTTCTGGGTGCCGTAGGTCTCGATCGAAACCGAGACCGGATGGGCGACCCCGATGGTGTATGCAAGCTCGATCTCGAAGCGGTCGGCCAGGCCGGCCGCGACGACGTTCTTGGCAACCCAGCGCGCGGCGTAGCTGGCCGATCGGTCCACCTTCGTCGGGTCCTTGCCGGAGAAGGCCCCGCCGCCGTGACGGGCCATGCCGCCGTACGTGTCGACGATGATCTTGCGGCCGGTCAAACCCGCGTCTCCCATGGGGCCGCCGATGACGAACCGGCCGGTGGCATTGACGTGCATGACCGGATCTTTGACCCGCAGCTCGGCCGGGATGATCGGCATGATCACCGCCTCGATGATCTCCGAGCGGAGCTTCGTCATGTCGGCGTCGGGATTGTGCTGGGCAGCGATCACGACGTTGGTGATGCGCTTCGGCACGCCGCGGTCGTACTCGACGGTGACCTGGGTCTTGCCGTCTGGACGGAGGTAGGGCATCTGGCCGCTCTTCCGGACCTCGGCCAGGCGCCGCGCGAGGCGATGGGCCAGCGCGATCGGGAGGGGCATCAGCTCGGGCGTCTCGCGGCAGGCGAAGCCGATCATCATGCCCTGGTCGCCGGCGCCGAGCTCGTGAACGACGGAGGGCGTCTTGCCGTCGCCGCGCGTCTCGAGGGCGTCGTCCACGCCCATGGCGATGTCGGGCGATTGCTCCTTCACGGACACGAGCGTGCCGCAGGTCTCGTAGTCGAAGCCGTAGTCGGCGTTGGTGTAGCCGATCTCCTTGACGGTGTCCCGGACGACGGCCTGGAAGTCCACGTACGTCTTCGTCGTGATCTCGCCGAGCACCAGCACGAGGCCGGTCGTCGTGGCGGTCTCGCACGCGACGCGGGCGTACGGGTCGTCCTTCAGAATGGCGTCCAGGATCGCGTCGGAGATCTGGTCGCACATCTTGTCGGGGTGGCCTTCGGTCACCGACTCGGACGTGAACAGGTACTGGCGGTCGTCGAGAATGCTGGTCATCGTTCTCCCAGGGCGCCCTTCCGGCGCGGGTCGGCTAGGTCGTACGCGTCAGCCCGAAGGTTAGCATGCGCCGCCCGCGAAACCGGCCGGGTGGACCCGGCCGGCCGGCGATCACGTCCCGTGCTGCCAGGAGCGGAGATACTCGAACTGCTCGGGCGTAAGCGGATCCAGGACGATGTCCAGGGCCGCCAGCTTGAGGCGGGCCACCTCGACGTCGATCTCCTCGGGCACGTCGTAGACGCCCTTCGCCAGATCGCCGTGCTTGTCCTTCAGGTACTCGGCCGTGAGCGCCTGGTTGGCGAAGCTCATGTCCATGACCGAGGCCGGATGCCCGGCGGCGCAGCTCAGGTTCACGAGCCGGCCTTCGGCCAGGACGTGGAGCCGCTTGCCGTTCACCACGTACTCGACGACGTTCTCTCGTACCTCGCGGACCTTGCCGCCGGCCAGCTCCGCCAGAGCGGGAATGTCGATCTCCACGTCGAAGTGGCCCGAGTTGGCCATGATGGCGCCGTCGCGCATGACCTTGAAGTGCTCAGCCCGGATGACGTGGATGTCGCCGGTCGCCGTGACGAAGATGTCGCCCCAGGCCGCCGCATCGCCGATCGTCATGACCAGGTTGCCGTCCATCAGCGCCTCGAGGGCCCGGACCTGGTCCACCTCGACCACCGCGACCTGCGCGCCCATGCCCCGGAAGCGCGACGCGATGCCCTTGCCGCACCAGCCGTAGCCGGCGACGACGACGTGGCGGCCCGCGATCAGCAGGTTCGTGGCCCGGATGATGCCGTCCACGGTGGACTGGCCGGTTCCGTAGCGGTTGTCGAAGAGATGCTTCGTCAGCGCCTCGTTCACGGCCACGACCGGATAGCCGAGGGCGCCGTCGGCGGCCATGGCCTTGAGGCGGATCACGCCGGTCGTGGTCTCCTCGGTCCCGGCGAGGATCTCGGGGATCTGGCCACGCCGTTCCTGGTGGATGAGCGTGACGAGGTCGCAGCCATCGTCCATTGTCATATGCGGATGCGTGTCGGCGGCAGCGCTGAGGTGGCGGTAGTACATGTCGCGATCGGCGCCGTGGCGGGCATACACGGAGATCCCGTATTCGGCGACCAGCGCCGCAGCCGTCTCGTCCTGGGTCGAGAGCGGGTTCGAGGCGCACAGGACCACTTCCGCGCCGCCGGCCTTGAGGGTCCGGACCAGGTTGGCGGTTTCGGTGGTGACGTGGAGGCAGGCCGCCAGGCGGAGCCCGGCCAGCGGCTTCTCACGCTCGAACCTCTCGCGGATCAGCCGGAGGACCGGCATCTCCCGTTCGGCCCATTCGATGCGACGCACGCCCTCGGCGGCGAGACCCAGATCGGCCACATCGTGCCCGGGCAGATTCGACGAGGCGGCGTGGGGCACAGACGCTGCCGGCGGGTTCGTGATGGCCATGCGGTTCAAGACTCCTTGCGAGCGAAGATGCGGCGGAACGCTCCGGACAGGCCGCTCCACGGCGACTCGGAACGATGGATCAACCGCTCTTCGAATGTCACGTTGACCTGGTAGCCGAGCCGCCGGTAAGCGGCAAGCGCCGGCGGATTGTCAGCCCGCACGTTGAGAACGACCTGATCGCAGAACCGCAGCAACTCCGCGGTCACGGCGCCGGTTACTGCCGTAGCGTACCCGCGACCGCGGAAGTCGGTGTGGGTCATCACGTTTCCGACCACGGCCAGCCTCGCGGCCGGGCTGATGACGTGGGTGCCGGCGGCCGAGACGAGCCTGCCACCGACGCGAACGCCGTAATAGAGGCCGTCGCTGATCGCGCTGGCCGGCAGCCACGACGCGAAGCCGAGCTGGTACAGGCGATTGAGCTCGCCTATCTCCACCGGGAGAAGCCGCCGAACATCCGAGGGAAAGGCCCGGAAGTGCGCGGCGTCGACCCACATCCGCAGCATGGCCGGTCCCGGATCGACGCGATAGTTGGCGGCGATTGCGGGCAGGTGCTCCGTCCGGGCGGCGACATAGGCCGTCCGCGGCTTGATGACATCGGCCAGGATCGCCCCGATGCCGTCGTTCTCGCCCATGACGAAGATCGGCTGGGGCGAGTAGCCCGCATATTGGAGAACGACGGCGATCGGCTCACCCGAGGCCATCGCCACTCCCCAACGGGTCCGGAGGAACTCGCGCTCGTCGAGGTCGCACAGGGCATATGCCGAATAGAGACGGTCGGTTTCCAGGAAGGCCCGCAGCATCGCCCGGTCGGCGGTCTCGCGCACCACGACCGTGCGTTCGCGACGAGCCAGGATCCCCGTGGCCATGTCACCGCACCCGGACGGCGACGAAAGGCGGGCTCATCCGTCCGAGGCCCGTGAGTTCAGCTGCGCCGCGACCCGAGAAGCTCACCAAACCATCCGTGGCTCAGTACTGGATGACGCTCGACGTGTTGTAGCCCTGGAGTCTGTCGCGGCCCTTGAGGAACAGCAGCTCCACGAGGAAGGCCAGGCCGACGATCTGGCCCTGGAGACGCTCGACCAGCTCGATGGTTCCTCGAACCGTGCCGCCGGTGGCCAGCAGGTCGTCGACGATCAGGATTCGCTGTCCGGGCCGGATGGCATCCCTGTGGATCTCGAGGGTGTTGGAACCGTACTCGAGGGCGTACTCGACCGAAACGGTCTCGGCCGGCAGCTTGCCCAGCTTTCGGACGGGGATCAGGCCGGCATTGAGCTGATAGGCGATGGGGCCGCTGAAGATGAAGCCGCGCGACTCCATGCCGACGACCAGGTCGACGCCCTTGTCGCGATACGGCGCGACCATCAAGTCGATCGCCTCGTGATAGGCGGCGGCGTCTTTGAGCAGGGTCGTGATGTCGTAGAAGAGGATGCCCGGCTTGGGGAAGTCGGGAATCTCGCGGATCTTGGCGCGCAGTCCCTCGGCTGACATTGCGAGACGGTCCTCCAGGCGGGCATCGGCGTGGTTCGGCAGGCGAAGTCTACCGCAGTGCCGGACCGGTTCGAGCGCGACGGCGACCGGCTGAAGCTCACCGTGCCGCCGGCCGCCGGCCGGGTCTACGCTGATGCTCAGCTGGAAGACTATTACGGCCTCCGGCGCGGCCGCTTTACGGCGGGCGTGGATTTGGGTACAGTCCCCGGGTCATGCCCGACGATCTCCTGCAGAGGTTCAGCCGAAAGTACAGCCCGGGGTCCGTGATCTGCGGCGAAGGCG
>Ga0209777_10000451_pt1 | contig 68382 bp, 37 predicted proteins | sample FrelakmetHBP12HB_FD_187147 | JGI IMG/M metagenome (GOLD analysis project Ga0209777, IMG submission 187147) | Freshwater lake sediment microbial communities from the University of Notre Dame, USA, for methane emissions studies -HBP12 HB (SPAdes)... | ecosystem: Environmental > Aquatic >...
TCGTGGACCTTGTTGAGGCAGCGGTGTGAGTACTATCAATGGCGAAACCAGATCTCTTATGAAAGTAGAAAACGAACCTACCGCCGAAACGCCGGCCAACTCGACTCCTCATAGCGCTGTCGTACTAATGAGGTGTCTGCCTCGCCGGCAGATGACTCAACACCGCCTACCATCCTCTCGATGGGCCCTGCCGAGGGGTCGAGATTCGCCACCGCTATCCATCTGAATGTCCAGGCCACCGACAACGTCGGCGTGACAGCCTACACCTTCGAGTACTCATTGGACCGGCTGACATGGTATCCAATTGCGAGCGGCGGCTCTGCAGGGGCCAACTGGGATGTGAGTGGCCTCGCCAGTGGTATCTATCAGGTGAGAGCCACCGTGGCGGACGCCAAGACCAATGCCGCGATTCTGATCCAGACGTATACGGTGGACCACGATGCACCACCGGTCCCTGACGGACTGAGGCTTACAGCCGACCAGGTCGCCCTAGTTGTTGCGTGGGACCCCGTGGCGTGCCCTGATTTCGACCACTACGAGCTGTACCGGTCTGTGGCGGGCGGCGGCCTTGTCCTGGTCCTAGGGGATACCACCTCCACCGTGTATGTTGATCACAATGTCGATTACGGAACGAGCTACTCATATCAAGCGGTGGCCGTAGATGACTTGGGGAACAAGAGCCAGTCCTCAGAGGGGGTGTCTGGTGAGCCGCTCAACGACACCTTGCCTCCAACGATACAGACCATCACGCCTGCTCATACAACTCATATCAAGGGCCAGCCTGGACTGTCGGCGACAGCGACGGACAACATCCGAGTCGTGTCCTTGACGTTCCAGTTCGCCCCCGCTGGCACCGAGAACTGGACGTTGATCGGGATAGACTCCACGCCGCAGCAGACAGCAGGCAACACGTGGCGGGGAGCAGGCACCTGGGATACAACGGGCCTTGCAGAGGGCGATTACACCGTCAAAGTCACGGCCGTCGACTATGGTGGCAACGCAGGTTCTCGAACGGTCACCTTGGTCATTGATAGAGAGGCACCGGCTGCGCCGCAGACGCCCAACATCGAGAACCCAAGGACAGGAAACACGCTGCTGCTTGCGTGGGCCGTGAATACTGAGCCCGATCTGGCCGGCTACAGGGTGTATCGTGCCATCGAATCGGGCGGCAGCACCGTGTTCGTCGCCTCTACAGTCGCACACTCCTATAGGGACGCCACCGTCGACGATGGTCGCCCCTACTACTATGTCCTTACCGCCGTCGACCAGGCGGGTAATGAGTCAACCGATTCAGGTGAGGCCACAGGCGTCTCCACTGCTGAGACGGACTTGGGGTTGCTGGCTATCACCCTAGATCCAGCCAATCCGACTCTGGGCCAGTCTGGCCGAATTGTCGCCGATGTTCGCAATGGTGGGCCTGCTGCCGTGGCGGCCGACGTCTGCCTCTACGATGGTGATCCCGCCCTGGGTGGGTTGATTGGTTCGGCACCGATCCACCTTCTGGCTGGGGCAACGGGCCAGGTGTCCGTGCCTTGGACTCCCGGAGTCAGCGGCATCTGTCTCCTGGCAGCCCGACTGGAAAACGTCACGGTGATAGACACCGATCCGTCGAATGACAGGGTAGCGAAACAGGTCGTGGTGAACATACCGCCCGTCGCGGAGGCCGGTGCTGACAAGGAGGGCGATTGGAACAGCCCTATTGAGTTTTCGGCCGCTGCTTCCCATGACAGCGATGGCGTTGTGACGGCGTACTTGTGGGACTTCGGAGACGGGCAAGAGTCGGAGCATGCTATCACGTCCCATAGCTATGCCGTGCCGGGCGACTACCAGGTCGTCTTGACCGTCAGCGACAATCGCGGAGCTTCATCCCAGGATACCTGCCAGGTCAACGTGCGTGACACGCGAGCGGATCTGGTCATCTCCAACCTGGCCTGGTCTCCCGTCGAGCCCCAGGAACGTGATGAGGTCACCATCACGGCCACCCTCACCAATGTTGGCAAGGGCCCGACGCTGTACGGCTTCTTTGCCACCTTCTACATTGATGGACAGTATCAAGGATACTGCCGGGCCAACAACCTCATGGGGATCAACGAAAGCCAGCAGGTCTCCTTCAACTGGACGGCGACCAAAGGGCTGCACACGGTGAAGGTCGTAGCCGACGACATTCAGAACAACATCGTTGAGATCAACGAGAACAACAACGATGCGGAGGTTGCCCTCACTCTGCAGCAGATCTACTTCCCGGACTTGGTCATTGAGAACCTGACGTGTGACATCCCCCAGACAACCGTCAGCAGCGAACTCCCATTGACCGCGACGGCGGCAGTCCGCAATGAGGGCACGGCCGACGCCTTTGATTTCTGGGTGAGCCTCTACCTGGACGGCGATCTGGTTGGTCGTAGGCATATCGGAGATGTGACCGTGGGTAACGCAAGGACAGCCACATTCCAGTTCCAGCCGCAGGACGGGGTCCACGTGCTGAGGGCGGTTGCGGATGATCCGGTCAGCCTTGTCGTTGAATCAAACGAGGGCAACAATGATGGGTCGCTGACGCTGCCCAGTCTGACGCTGGCCTATCCGGACTTGGTGGTGAGTGGCATCACGATCCTGCCGCAAGAGACCACATTGTCTGACGGTACATCCCTAGACATCAGTGCGACGGTTGAGAATCGTGGCGCGGTGGCAGTGGAGCGGAGGTTCAAGGCCAGCTTCTACGTCGACGGCAGTTACATCGGCGCCCGTGACATCGTGTCTCTGGCTGCCGGCGGCGCACAGACTGTGGCCCTCCAGACACGGGCTACGCCGGGGAGACATTCCGCGAGGGTTGTGGTCGATGAAGACGAGGCCGTTCGTGAATCCAACGAGGGCAACAATGCTGCCACCCAGGATACACCGGAGCTGACAATCCTGTATCCAGATCTGATCGTCTCCAATGTGGTGTGGATGCCCCAGAATGCTACATACAACCAGGAAGTAGTCTTCGCCTGCACGGTGGCCAACACGACTGTTGTGTCCACCCTGGAGAACTGCCTGTTTAGTCTCTACGTGGATGACATCCAGGTGGCTTCCCAGGAGCTTCCCAGGATCAGAGGCCACTCCTCTCAGAGCTTCAGCCTGGGATGGACCGCACGGGTCGATCCGAAGGTGCCGCACTCGATCAAGGCGGTGGTGGACGTGCGCCACAACATCCACGAGGAGAACGAAGAGAACAACGAGTGGGTCGTGGCCGCGGGCACGTTCCACGTCGCCGACAGCTTCGCCGTTCAGGTAGATGCGCTGGGTGCTGGGCTGGATGAGATGGGGATGCTGATCTATACCTCTCGCCAGGTGGCGGAGTTTGTGGCTACCATCACGCGCGGTAGCACCGGCAATACGCCGTGTACCCCAGCTAGTGGAGTGGAAGGCCTGATTACCGTGATCAAGAGGGGTGCGTGGTACGTCGATGAGCAGGGCCAGGTGCAGCAGAGGCCCGATACGGTCGTCTTCCAAGACCAGCCTATGACCTTCAGACCCGTGGACTCCACTTTCCGTTGCTCCATCGATCTGCTCACCTACGGCATGGGTACCTACAGCGTTCGTGTCGTGGGGACGGACGGCGTGGATTCGGCTGGCAAATTCCTCAGCATGACCGTCATCGAGGAGTGCAACTTCACGCTGGCCACGGACAAGGCGGTCTATCTGAGGCAGGAGCCCGTACATATCACAGGCAACGTCACCACGTTGAGTGGGCAGCCCCTGGCCATGACTCAGGTCGCCATCATGGTTGGCAAGGCCGGTGAGGACAGTCTTCTGAGTCAGTTCTTCGACCAGACGACCAGGAAGTTCAAGACCGACACCGACATGGAAGGCAACGTTGACTTTACGTTCTATCCGCTCTGGGGCGACGCGGGGCACTTCAGCGTGGACGCCTTTGTGACCGCCCGCCTCATGGGTACTAGCGGCCACGCGGAATTCGCCATTCTCGCCGCAGATATCACCCCAACCAGGCTCAGCGTCACCACAACCAAGAATCGGACGTACACCCGAACCTTCACTCTCACCAACGTCTCCGAGGATCCTCTGACCAATCCACGGGTCACGCTCATCGACGCGGACACGCAGGATAACATCACCGGCACACTATCGCTCTCCCTGCCCGGTGTGCTTGGGGCTGGATCGAGGGTTCCGATCACGCTGAATGTGACCATCCCTGAGGATGCTCCTGACAGTGCGGCCTTCCGCATCCTCCTCAATAGCGACGAAGGAGTGACGGCAGAGGCCCAGGTGAGCTTCACGCTGCGTCCAGCAGCGCCTCTTCCAAAGCTGGAGCCCAACCTGGTGAAGGTGGGCATGAACCCAGGCACCCGCCTTGTGCGGACTGTCACCTTGCGCAACGATGGCCTGGGCACCATGCGGAACATCACCCTCGTGTCGCCGGCCGCAATACCGTGGGTGACCGTGGGCGGGCTGGAAGCCACAGATCTCGCTCCCGGCGCAAGCACCACCTTCGAAATCATGATCGAGCCCTCTGAGAGCATTCAGCTCGGCATCTATGCCGACAAGATCCTGGCAACGGATGGCGTGTCATCGGCCGAGATGATCCTGAGTGTCGAGGTCAACTCCGCCAACCGCGGCGGCGTGTCCTTCGTGTTGACGAATGACGCCGGACAGATGGTCAAAGACGCGGAGATTGCCCTGACCAGCCAAGAGGTTTTCACGGCAGTCTACGGTGCGCAGACATCCACGTATCGGAATACCTACCACGCCAAGTCCGACCAGCGTGGCATCGCGACTCTCGAGGATGTCCCGATCGGGGATTATGACTACACTGTCGCCGCCGCCGGCCACGAGACGGTGCAGGGCACGGTTGCCGTGATGCCTCAGAGCGAGGCCCAGGTCGTTCCCATCACGCTCGTAGCGTTGCCACTCTCAATCAAGTGGACCGTCACGCCCATGGTTATCGAGGACACGTATGACATCACCCTCACATTGAGCTACTCCGTAGAGATCCCCAAGCCCCAATTGGTCTTCCTGCCGCCATGGGTGTGCGTGCCGCATGAACTCCAGTCTGATATCACCGACCAGGTGATGATCGTCAATCCAAGCCTCATCGAGCTACGGGACGTCAAGGCCACTGTTGTTGGGGCACCTGGGATTACCCTCTCCTCCGGCGGACAGATCGGCACGATGGCTGCCCAGAGTTCGGCGGTTCTGGGCTACCGCATACCTCCGGGGAACTACGACTACCTGGATGGTATCAACACATACATTGTGGTCACCGCTACCTACGTGAGATTCGACCCCCTGACACTCGAGCCCCTGGAAGACCAGATCGAGGGCCGGATCCCTCTGGTGAATCCAGGGCTTAGCAAGGTAACCGTGGAGTGGCCGGGAGGCGGGGATGTCGAGCTTCAGTTCCCTGAGGGCGGGGATGAGATAGAGTTCAATCTACCCCCATTGGGCGGCGGTGGCGGTGGTGGCGGCACCGCCACGGAGGTCGTCAAGCTGGTCATCCCGCAGACTGCGACTCTGGAGAGGGAAGGCTTCGATGCCCGCCTAGAAATGACCAATGGTCTGGACAAGGAACTCGTCGGCGTGTCGGTCTCTCCACGGGTGACGGATGCTGATGGCGTCGATGTGACCGACCGGTTCTATGTTGTCCCGCCGGAAATGACCGGTATCACAGCGGTTGACGGCTCCGACAGCCTCGACGGCTATTCCACGATGACAGGCCGGTGGGTTCTCATCCCTGGTGAAGGCCTCGGTGGGACCGAACTGGAGGGCAAGCCGTATTGGGTGAAGGCTGTCATCTCCTACTATGTAGACGGCCACCGAAAGGAAACGCAAACCGAGTCCATCCAGATTACCGTTCACCCACAGCCGAAGCTCTACCTGCACTACTATGTCCCCAAAGAAGTCCTGGCCGACGAACCCTTCAAGCTCGGTCTCCTGGTGGAGAACGAGGGTGACGGAGAGGCCAAGAACCTGAAGATCGACTCAGGGCAGCCGACGATAGTGGATAATCAATCAGGGCTGCTGATCCATTTTGCCATCGTCGGCAGCTCCTTCGGGAGTGTCACAGGTGACATCGTCCGCCTCGTCCTTGGAGACGTTGCGCCCCACAGCACAGCGAATGGCTACTGGATTATGACCTGCTCGCTTGACGGGCAATGCGTGGGATTCTCGGCCGAGCTGACCCACCGAGCCTACAAGGGCGTGGACATCAATCCACTGATCGTTGAGGCGACCACGGAGATCATCGAGCACGATCACCTCTTCGCCGACGCGGTTGACCCGGATAACTGTTTCACCTTGATTGATCGGAACAAGGATGGTTTCCCCGACTATCTAATCAATCTTACCAGCGGTCTGCGGTTGCCGATCATCATCCCTCAGAATGTGAACGTGCTGAAGTCTCCAACGCCCCTTGACCGCACCATGGAATTGGAGGTTCCAGAGACAGCGGGCTACGTGTGCGTCATCATGCCCGATCCCATGCCTGAGGCCAATATCCGCTCGATCAAAAGGGCAGGGGCCGATGGCAAGCCCGATACGCTCCTCAACGGGAACAACTTCTGGAAGGCAAACGGGAACATCTACTTTGTGGATGAGCTGGGGTACGTCGATGAATCCGGTGTGCGCCAGCCCCAGAGTGCCATGTACACCTTGGATTTCCGTTCCGCTCTGGCCGTCAAGCAGGTGGATTGTGCTCCGACGGAATTCAGCATCATCTACAGCGAGGAGGGAATGGCCGCCCTTAAGGCGGGGGTGGGGGACGTGAGTTCAGTAGAAATCAACGAGCCGGTGGGTGATTCCTGGCTGACCACCTATGAACTCAAGACTCCCATATTCCCGCTCCCTGTTCCTCCCACGGAGGGGCAGAAGGCCGCCATTCGGGTCATTGTGCGGAACGACGGTGTTATTCCGGAAAACGGAACCCTGGACATCTATGACGTCGCACCGGGAGGGGCCGAGACGTTGATCAACTCTCTGACGCTGGATAGCCTCCGTGCCTATTGCCGCAAGGAATTCATTGTCCAGTGGACGCCTCAGATACCCGGCGAACATCAGATCGAGGCCAGGCTGCGGAATGACTCACCCGACAAGGAGATGGTCCTTGCCGTTCACGTCAACCGAAAGCCCTACGCGGATGCCGGCGCAGACTTTTTCTCAGACGTGAAGAAGGCAGCCAAGTTCGATGGCACACGGTCGCTGGATGAGGACGGGTACATTCGCGTCTTCTTCTGGGACTTCGGCGATGACGTCTGGGGTGGTGGCATGGGTCCAACCCATGTGTACCAGAATTCCGGAACCTACAAAGTGCACGTCATCGTCAAGGACGATGTTGGAGCAATGACCGAAGACGTCATGCAGGTGACCATCAATGAGACTCGGGCTGACCTGATCGTCGACTCTATCACCATTTCGCCCCAGACGCCTCAGGAGGACGAAGAGGTCACCCTTACAGCCGCCGTGAAGAACATCGGCGCGAGCGCCAGCCCGGCGGGTTCCTTCTACGCTGGTTTCTACGTAGATGGGCAATATCAGTCTGTACAGAAATTCACTGATGCCGTCCAGCCCGGCGATTCAGTGAGTATTCCATTTAGATGGCACGCGACGTTGGGCAACCATCTATTCACCTTCGTTGCGGACGACATGATGAATGAGGTGGACGAGGCAGACGAGGGCAACAACAGCAGGACGGTGGCCCTCTATCCAGACCAGGTCTACTTCCCTGACCTAGTGGTGGAGGGTGTGGCTCTGTCTGTGACGCCAGATCAGCCAGTTCCATGGGGCACCCCGGTATCGATCGTCGCAAGGGTCAAGAATACCGGTACCGCTGTCGCTGGTCGATTCCGGGTTGACTTCGATATCGACGGCAAGGATTCTGGTTACACAACTGTTGACCAGCTCGGGATTGGGGAGGGATTGGACGCGGTCCAGGCGAGCATTCCCTGGCTGCCCACTGCCGGCAAGCACGCTGTCCTCGTACGTGTGGACTACCCGCTGAGCCACATTGTCGAGTTGAATGAGCACAACAATGCCTTCACTGGCGAACTCCCGTCTCTCCACATCGTTTATCCTGATCTTGTTGCCACTGATCTCCAGATCTGGCCCCCAGACGGCAAGGTGAATGCAGGACAACCCTGCTTTGCCTGGGGGACTGTCAGAAACAACAGCGGTATCACCATACCTTCGCTGATTCCTGTGTCGTTACGGACGGGCGGTGAGGTTGTGACCACAGGCGAGATTGACGGGTTACGACCTGGCGAGGAGAAGAGCGTTGAGTTGACGTGGCTGCCGCGTGCAGGCTCGCAGACAATCCAATTCATTGCTGACGCGCCCAACGTAGTTCCGGAGAGTAACGAGGAGAACAATAGTCGAAGCCTGGAGAACTTTGGGATCGACATCCTACATCCTGACCTGGTGATCTCCGATATCTCTGTGATCGGCCAACTGCGGCTCGGCGAGGACATCGTGATCTCAGTGAGGTTTGCCAACCCAGGCGCGGGTGATGTGCTACAGCCCTTCAATGTGCGGTTGTTCGTCAACGGTCAGCTTGTGGACGTGAAACGTGTGTCTGGCAACCTCCTTGCTGGCAGTTACGATCGCTGGTTCAAGACGTGGACCGTTCAAAGCTCAGACCCGACGCACTGTGTCGTAGCTGCCACTGTGGACGCGAACGACGAGATCGCCGAGCGCGACGAAGGCAACAACAGCCTGTCCAGGCAGTTCCAGATAGATCCCAGCTATATCCTAGCCCTTGATTCGGCCCAGCCGGTGTACTTGACTTCGCAGGCAATAGGACTGAGCTTGACGGTCCAGGATTCGGTGAATCGTACCCCACTTGGGCCTACTGATCAGATCGCTGCGGTTCTACGGATTCGCGATTCAGGTGGCAACCTGGTTATGGAAATGACTCCCTCCTGGGTCAGTGAGCACAGCCGATTTGAATCCATAGTGTCGGCAGGCGCCTTGCCTGCCGGCTCCTACACAGCCGAGGCGGAGATCCATGGTCCGCTACAGACTCAGTGTGTATCTGTAGGATTCAGCGTCGCTGAGGAGTTCGGAGTGACAGTGGATACCGACCGTGACAGCTACGCCCTTGGCCAGAATGCCGTTATCTCCGGCGCCGCAGCAGGCACAGATGGCGTGGGCATCGGCAATGTGAGGGTCGAGATCGATGTCAACCATAGTGGCACTTCGCGATGCTATGACGTCGTCACCCAGCCAGATGGCACGTTCAGCTATACCTTTGTCCCCACTGGCTTCGAGGGTGGTGCGTATCACGTAGAAGTCAGTGCCACCGTCAACAGTCTGACCAAGGCGTCCTATGCTGACTTCACCATCGAGGGAATCGTGCTCGAGCTGAGCAGTCGTGTCGTCACAATGTCCGCAGGTTCGAGCGATGATGTGGTACTTGGCCTCACCAATGTGGGTACTCGGCTACGGACAGATGTCACGATCGCGATCGAGGCGATGACGCCGTCCGCGGATATCGTCGTGACTGTCGGCTCTGCTGGGCTGCCGACTGAAATCGGGCCAGGCAATAAATCTGAGGTCCACCTGGGGGTGAATGCGGGGACTTTTGTTGGCGAGGCGAAGTTCAAGATCGCCGTCAGGTCCGGCAGTGGTGTGGATGTTCTCGAGAGCGTCACATGGTTGACCGTCGTCACGCAGCCGGCCGTTCCACAATACCTGGTGGAACCGTCTGAGCTGAAGGTGGGGGTGATACCGGGTGGGACGGTTGACCGCCAGATCACGATCACCAACATCGGCTATGCAGATATGACGGCGCTGTCGGTATCCATGCCAAGCCTCCCCTGGATCCACCTCATCAGTTCGAGCCAGACAGTCCTAAAGCATGGAGAACACGCCTGGGTTCTCGTGAGGGTTTCACCCGGGGAGTCGGTTGAATTCGGCGTCTACAGCGATGCCCTGGTAATCTCCAGTAATGCCGGCCAATGCTCAGTGCCAATTCGGATCGAGGTCGCGGCCCCGTCTGCTGATATCTGCGTGAGCGCTATGGACACGATGGGCTTTGACGTGTCCGAGGCCACTGTACTGCTGTCGCTGGAGAACACCATCTATGCAGATGTAGTCGATTCAGCCACCCTGTCTCGCTGCAAAGCCCTGGCTGGTGTTACGGACGAGCATGGCCAAGTGGAGTTTGACCGCCTTGTGCCAGGCCTGTACAAGTACACGGTCTCCGCCAGATACCACGAGGAGAAGATCGGTACCTGCGAGGTTGAACCTCGCTTGAGCCTGCAAGATCTCATCATCGACCAAGTCAAGTTCAACCCCATGGAATTGAGCCTGACGCCCAAACCGTCAACAGATCCAGTGAATCTTGGCCAGGTGCAGCTTGGCTTGGTCCTCGACACGGGCCCAAAGGCACTCCTGACTGACCGGCCTGGAGCAGAATACCTGATTCTGCGATCTGGCCAATTGCTAAGCAATCGCCTGGCCTACCTGGATTTGGGCGGCCGGTTCTCCAAGGAGAACCAGAGCTTTAGTCTCAACAACACCACAGCGACCGACATCGAAAGCGTACGGATAACGCCATGTGGCGACGTCGCGCCCTACATCCATCTTCCCAGCCTCTCTGTTGACAAGGTTCCGGCTGGTGGGTCCGTGATCCTCTCCTACCAGGTGGATGCCTCCGGCCTCCCGCTGAACGCCGACCGTACTGTCGATGGCTACCTGCTTATCAGCCCGTCGGGTCGCGATGCTATTGAGTTCCCCATTCGGATTCGTGTGGCGGCGGCTGAGGATCAGGATGATGGCAAGCCCTACAACTATGTGCCGTTCTCTGGCCCATGGCCTACCGGGCCGATCATGTATGGGGAGGGCTTTATCAATACGTGGCTCAAAGGGGCCCACTACCAGGGCGCGAGCGCCACTGGGCAGAGTCTCGGAGCCGTGCAGCTCTCCCAGCGGGTTGCAATGGAAGGCGAGGCCTTCGAGGTAAGCCTTACCCTAGCCAATCTCCTTGACCGGAAGAGCATTGACAACCTATCTTACCGGCTTGTCATCACTGACCCAAGCGGGTCCGTTGTGCCTCAAGATTTCTTTGAGATCGTGTCGGTCGCCACCGCTGCCAATGAACTCGCACCGCTGGCGGACACCACCGGGGTGTGGCAAGTGAAACCCATGTATGGTAAGAACGTGGGCGGGACCAACCCGGCGGGTGTGGCATACAAGATCTCGATCGAACTGAGCTACCAGATCGAGGGCCGTGCTGGGCAAGGCGTGGTTGGTCCCCAAGACATCACGGTGAAGCCGGAGCCGCGATTCGTCCTACGCTACGTCGTCAAACCGGTTGGCGGGTCACTGAACCTTGTGAGGATCGAGGTCACCGTGGACAACACCGGCTACGGTGCTGCCAAACGCCTGGAGATCGCCTTCCCGAAGATCGAGATGGAGGGGGCTGCCTTCACGGTGCTTGGCAATCAAACGGTGATTCTAGGGGATATTGGACCGAACCAGACGGGAACCGGCACGTGGCTTCTTGAATTCAAGCAAGCACCCGATATTGCGGCGGTTGCTTCCTCCTTGGGGCCGTCATCACTCCTTTGCAGCGAGGAGGGCCAAACGAGCACTCTTGCCGGGCATCTTGAGTATCAGTTTACTAGTCGGGAAGACATCGCCTCCATTGAATCGGCGCTGCGCGAGTTGTTGGCCGTCTCAAAGACCAAGGTCGAGAGAGAACTGAATACCCTTGCCCAGGCCTACGATACACTGCACATCTTGCTGCGTGAGTCAAAGGCGTTGATTGGCGAAGAGGTTGCGGTCAGTCTGTACAATGCTCTGGGAGGCATGCTCATTGACTTTGCGGGACTCATGCTTTCTGTTCAGGCAATAGACGAGGGAGTTCTTTCGGACCTGTCCCTCACTGGAAATCGGCTGATGTTGGAAATGTCGCTTGGCGATTACGTTAGCGGAACACTCGGTCTAGGGACAGACATGCTAAATGCTGCGGCGAACGCCCTCAATGCCAGGAGTTCGCTCTCTGACCTTGAGATACTCATGCAGCAACTGGGCCTCATGATGGGCCAGAAGGATACCTCGCTGCAGGAATGGTTGGACTACCTGAAAAAGAACAACAGCTATCGAAACGTGAAGACCTACTTGATTTGGGACGAACTGGGACATTATCAGACGACGCCGAGCCAGGAGGAGATCATACGGATCCTGGATGACGTTCTCGGAAAGGGGGGTGAGGGGGCCAAAGGCATCGACGACCTGTTCCATGAGCTTGATGGGATTGTGGACGACACGGTGTATCTGTTGTCGACGGTGAAGTCGAATGCCCTCTTCCCGGTGGACATCTTGTGTCAGGAGATTCAGGGGTTGACACAGATCATCGCCACGACGGGTACGGGCATTGGGCAGTCTGAAGAGAACCGTGCACTCCTGCATCCATATTGGTATTGCGTCGGCGAGAAGAACGATTGGTATCCCGTATTCCGTAACACCTGGGAATTCGGCACCATATTTGAGCATTGGCTTCACATGCAGCAGTGGGAGAGCATGCAATGGGGCAACTTCAGCCTCCATTGGGACATCATCAGCCAGATGTATGTCGCGAGCCTGATGCTGAATAGTGCTTCGTCTCTGGGCCTGACCATGGGTTCCTTCGGCGGGGCATTCTGGGGCGTGGGCATGAGTGCCGCTTGGGACGCGATCAATGAGACCTACCAGAGTGCACTGGCGAGCATGCGGCAGACAGAGAAGATGACATACAAGTTGATCGTTCAGGAGGCGGTCAAGTTCATGGAGGACCACACCTATGAGGCTGATGGGCTGTGGAGGATGTTCTCGGATATCGAGAACCATGTTGATTACATTATTGAGCACAACCCCATAGACCCTGAGGTGGCCATCAACGTTGAGAGCCTGGACTTCAAGAACCTCGGTGTGGATGAGAACCAGCTTTTCGGTGCGGGTCCGGCCGCGGTTGTAGTGACGAATTCATGCAATCTGAACCTGCACGTCCAGCCCAGCGTGACCGTCCGGGCCAACGGTACAGGACTTGTGACCTATGAGGGACAGGAGTTGTCCCTTGCCCCGGGTGAGACTGGGACGTCAGGCGTGTTGCTGGTTCTGCCGCGATCGAGTCTATATGACAACACAGGCTATGATGTCGAGGTGAACCTGGACGCATGGGATCCTGTTACTCTCAGCCGCAAACAGTTTGGGCCTTTCTACTCGCACTTCTACGTCGGAACACAGGAGGAACTGGCCTATTTTGGGCAGCAGACCGTATCGCAGCCCCTTGGCGGGCCTGCCCAAACTGGCGAAACGTACACCAGGGCGATCACGGTCACATCAGGGACAGCTCGTCTGCGGATCGGTCTAATCTACTCCCAAGATGCCGACCTAGATCTGAACCTCTACGACGAGGCAGGGAACCATGTCGGATTCTCCGACGTGTTGGGGCGAGATGAGCTAGGAATTCCCGATAGTCAGTACACCGGATCGGACTCCACCCTTCAGATGATTGAGCTGGATCCCGCAGGCAGTCCGACTTACCGTCTCGAAGTCGTGTGCAAGGCTGCCACGCCCGACAGCCAGTTTGCTGTGTGGATGATTGAGATACCCGACTATCCAGCCCTGCTCGAGACCAGCACGGAGAGTGTGACGCTGGCGAGCAAGGAGACGCAGATTGATTTCGATCTTAGCGCCCTGGAATGGGGCGACTGCACGGGGGTTACCAACCTGGATGCCTTGTTGGGCCCATTGGTCGATGGGCAGGGCAATCCGCTTGCCCTTGCCAGTGCCGAGATTCAGCCTGCGAGCAACACACTGGCGCCTGGCACATCTGCGGACATCACTGTGCGGTTGGCACTGGATGGTGGCGCTGCGGATGGCACCTATTCAGGGCTGTTGACCGTGACTGGCCAGGACGCGGAGACCGGTGCAGATCTGACCCAGGTTGTGAGAGTGGTGATCCATCTGGATCGCCAAGCCCCTGCTGCTCCCCAGATCACGGTGACACCGAACCCGGCTGACGTAATGCCTATCTCGGTCACCGGAAGCTGTGAGCCATCGGCGACGGTCGAGCTGTACGTCGATGACTACTATGCGATGGATGCAACGGCAGACCAGGAAGGCAAGTTCGACTTCAGCGGCCTGTTGCTGGGTATGGGAGAACACAGTATCAAGGCGCGGGCGCTGGATGCGGCAGGAAATGCCAGCGACTACAGCGTTTCGGTGGTGGTCACTTCCACGGTAGACCCATTTGCCCCTGTCACGGAGGCAGTACCTACGGGTGACAAGGGGGATAACGAATGGTACAGATCGAACGTGTCCGTCACACTTGATGCTCAGGACTCTGGTGGCTCGGGCGTGGCCAGGACACAGGTGGCCGTTGCAGACGGACCGTGGTCAGATTATGCTGGTCCCGTTGCCATTGGCACCGAGGGCGCTGTCAAGATCAGCTTCAAGTCGACCGACAACGCCGGCAACGAGGAGGTGGTCAAGATTGCCTACCTGAAGATCGACAAGACCACACCCAGCAGTGCCGTGGCCCCTCTGCCGCAGGTCGTCAGCGACCCCACCTTCACCGTCATTTGGTCGGGGGCGGATGATCCCGAGGGCTCTGGCCTTGCCAGCTACGACGTCTATGTCTCGACTGACGCGAGCCCCTGTGAGCTATGGTTGGCAAAGACAGTTGAGAGTTCGGCTATCTTCTCCGGCGAAAGAGGTCACGCCTATGCCTTCTATTCCTGTGCCCATGACAGTGCCGGCAATGTAGAAGCAGCACCCGGCCTGCCGGATGCCATGACCGAGATACCTGTGCCAAACGTTCCCCCAGTAGTTGACGCAGGTCCTGACGCCACGGTCAACGAGGGTGAGCCCTTTACTCGTTCCGGCTCGTTCACCGACTCTGACACCGGTGATTCGTGGAGGGGAACCGTGGACTATGGCGAGGGTGCCGGCCCGCAGACACTAACCCTTAACCCAGACAAGACCTTCGACCTAAGCCATACCTACGTCGAGAATGGGACCTATACACTTACAGTGACCGTTACGGACAGCTACAACGAGAGTGATTCTGATCTGGTGCAAGTCACGGTTCTCAACGTCGCCCCGATCATTGATGCCGGCCCTGACCAGACTATTGAGAGAGGTCAGGTGTTCGACCTGCAGGGAACGTTCAGTGATGCGGGCCTGGTGGATACCCACACGGGTGCAATTGGCTGGGGTGATGGGACGAGTGAATCCGGCGTGGTGGATCAGGCGGGCAGGACGATCTCCGGCAGTCACCTGTACGCCCGCCGCGGAACCTACAGGGTTACAGTTACGGCCATTGACGACGACGGGGCCTCTGGCAGTGATACCTTGGATGTCACGGTCAAGAACACTCCACCCCAGGCTATTGATGATACGTATTCCACCAATGAAGACCAAGCCTGCACGGTTCCCGCACTAGGTGTGCTCCTGAACGACACGGACGCCGATAGCGATCCTCTGACTGCGATCAAGGTGACCGATCCGGCCCATGGGCAACTGGTAGTCAATACCAACGGCTCTTTCATCTACACGCCGCAGGCCGACTACTTCGGAGCCGACTGCTTCACGTACAAGGCCACCGACGGCCTAGACGAGTCGAACGTGGCCACGGTGTCGATCACGGTCAATCCAGTCAACGACGCCCCGACGCTGACCGCAGTACAGACCTTGATAGGAGCCTACAAGGACCACCAGTTCTCCATTACATACGACATACTTGCTGCAGCAGCGAATGAGGCCGATGTGGACGGCGATACGGTTCAGTTCCGCATCGAGGCCATAAGCAGTGGGACCAAGACGCTCACTAAAGGTGGCGTTGACGTAAAGCCTGGCACAGCGGAGGCCTTGCTGGGACCTGGCGAGAGCTGGCTGTGGAATCCGGCAACAGGCAAGACTGGGATCCTCAATGCCTTTACCGTGAAGGCCTGGGATGGAAGCCTTGCCTCGGCTGTGCCGGTCATGGTGAAGGTCCAGGTCGATGCGGTTCCTGATCTGCAGCCCACGGCTGTAGACAGTAGCGTCTGGCAGAGCGCAGAGCCCGGGACTACGGTCGACTGGACAGCCACGGTCAAGAACAATGGTGTGGGTCCGCAGTGGGCGGATTGGACGGTCCAGTGGTATCTGTCCACGGATAACGTGTTCCAGACCAGCGACACCTTGGTCGGCAGTGCCACGTACTCGGATGACATTGCCGCTGGAGCCAGTGTCAGCAAGACCTTCAGTGCAGCCGTACCGTCGGTGTCAAGTGCCGGTCAGGCGTACGTGATCGCCTACGTGGTAAACGCCGGACCGGAGACGAGGACGGACAACAATGTGAAGGTGTCGAGCGACAGGGATTGGTTTGGGGAGGTCAGTCCCGATCCTGATGAGGCCAACAATACGTCTGGCTCGGCCAAGGACCTGACGTATGTGGCTGGGACGTGCGTGTGGGACGGTCGAACGCTGGATAGCCAAGGGGATGTGGACTGGTACAAGTTCACTACGGTGGGGACAGCCACGAGTGATCGGAAGGTCCAGATCGACTTTAGCAATGTGGAGGGGGACCTGGCCCTGGGAGTCTATCTTACAGACGGGACTGCCATCAAGGAGATGGATGGCACGGGCAATTCAGAGCAGGTGAGCCTATCTGGTCTGGCGGAAGGGACGTACTACGTCCAGGTGTGGAGCAATCACGGGGACGTGAGCCGCAACTACAAGCTGACGATCGTGGCCCCTCCTCGTCCAGACCTTCAGCCAACGGCAGTGGACAGCAGCGTCTGGCAGAGCGCAGAGCCAGGGGCGATAGTGGACTGGACGGTGACGGTGAAGAACAACGGCCCAGGTCTTCAGGAGGCGGATTGGACGGTGGAGTGGTATCTGTCCACGGACAGTGTTTTCCAGACCAGCGACACCTTGATCGGCAGTGCGACCTACTCCGACGACCTAGCGTCAGGGGCCAGTGTGAGCAAGACGTACAACGTAGCGGTGCCCGTGGTGCCTGCGGCCGGTCAACAGTACCTGATCGCCCGCGTAGTGGGCGCCTGGCCGGAGACCAGGATAGACAACAACGTGAAGGTGTCGAGCGATAGGGATTGGTTTGGGGAGGTCAGTCCTGATGCTGACGAGACCAACAATAGCCGTGAAACGGCCAAGGACCTGACTTATGTGGCTGGGACCTGCGTGTGGGACGGGCGAACGCTGGATAGCCAGGGGGATGTGGACTGGTACAAGTTCACCACGGTGGGGACAGCCGGGAGTGATCGGAAGGTCCAGATTGACTTTAGCAATGTGGAGGGAGACCTAGCCCTGGGAGTCTATCGTGCAGACGGGAGTGCTATCCAGGAGCCGGATGGCACAGGCAATTCGGAGCAGGTGAGCCTATCTGGTCTGGCGGAAGGGACTTACTACGTCCAGGTGTGGAGCAACCACGGGGACGTGAGCCGCAACTACAAGCTGACAATCCTGGCACCTCCTCGTCCGGACCTTCAGCCTACGGCGGCCGACAGCAGCGTCTGGCAGAGCGCAGAGCCAGGGGCGATGGTGGACTGGACGGTGACGGTGAAGAACAACGGTCCAGGTCTTCAGGAAGCGGATTGGACGGTCCAGTGGTATCTGTCCACGGATAACACCTTCCAGACCACCGACACGCTGATCGGCAGTGCGACGTACTCCGATGACCTAGCGTCTGGAGCCAGTGTGAGCAAGACCTACAGTGCAGCCGTACCATCGGTGCCAAGTGCCGGTCAGCAGTACGTGATCGCCCGGGTGGTGAATGCCGGGCCAGAGTCAAAGACGGACAACAACACCAAGGTCAGCACAGACACGGACTGGTTTGGGCTGGTCGCCCCTGATCCTGACGAGGACAACGATACCTTTGACACGGCGTTCAACCTCGGCTCCTTCACGGGTACGCAGACCCGCAGTGGTAGGACCATAGACAGTGCCGACGATGTCGACTGGTACAGATTCACCACTCAGAGGACCGGGACGTCCAGTCAGAAGGTGCGGATCGACTTCACCAACGCCGAAGGGGATCTGGCATTGGCCCTGTATGGATCCGACGGCGCGCTGATCCAGCAGGTGGACACCACAGGCAACGCGGAAGAGATCAAGCTGACCGGCCTTCTCCAAGGGACCTACTACCTGAAGGTCCTGAGCAACCACAAGGATGTCTCGCGGGGCTATAAGCTGACGATCTTGGCCTAAAATGAGATTGTGCGGAAATGAGGCCACGATCAAGAGGAAGATTGCTTCGTCGCCCGCAAGGGGCTCCTCGCAATGACACCATTCAGTCATCGCGAGACCTGCAGTTGGGTCGTGGCAATCTTCAGCTCTTGGCCCTACACGTGTGCAGCTCCGTCTAGACTGTCTTGGCCACGACGGGTGCAACCGGCCCCACCACAACCGAGGGTTGATTTGTCGGTCTACTGGCGGTATCATTCATCCCATGACAAGGTTCAGACCATGAATCTCAAGTACTACGAAGACACGGACTCGCTATACATTGACTTGTCTGCCAGGCCTAGTGCGGAGAGTCGGGAGGTATCGGAAGGCATCGTATTGGACTACGATTCAGACGGGAATCTGGTCGGGATCGACATCGACAATGCCAGTAGGAAGCTCGATCTGGCGGAGATCAATCTGACGAGTCTTCCCCAGCACCGCCTGAAATCGTCCGCATAGTATGGAGAAGATGGATCTCGTGGCAACTCGTTGGTGTCCTGGCCGACCTTGTCAAGGTTCTCCACGGCAGGCTTCGCCAAATGGGCTTGCGTTTGAGGGCGCGGGTACTAGAATCTCTGGTGTGTATGAACCCTTGTGACCAATGACCAAATTGGAGGTGTACCTTGATGCAGTGGACCAAGTGTTTCGCGGGCAAGATAGGTGTATGCGCGGTTTTGTGCCTAGGTCTGGTGGCAGTGGGTTCTTGCAGTAAGAAGGAATCAGCCGGCCCTGGCACGCCCCCTGCCAAACCGAAGGCCGACACGTCGCAGACCAAGACCCAGAGCCAGGCTAAGACCCAGGGCCAGACCCAAGCCAAGGTCGGGGCCCCGGCCGGTGCCGGCGAACTGGTGCCCCTACCCCTCACCCTGCCCAAGCCCATGTTCGTGGGCACTCCCACGAATTTCGCAGGGGTGACAGACATTGAACCGCCGCTGGGTAAGGACAGGCCCCCGTTCCTGGCCCCCAAGGGTGTGACCAACGTGGCCCTGGGCAAGCCCGTGAAGAGTTCCGCGGGTGACCCGATCATAGGCCAGTTGTCCATGATCACGGATGGTAACAAGGAGGCCACCGATTCGAGCCTGGTGGAACTGGACCCGTTCCTTCAGCACGTCACCGTAGACCTGGGGCAGCCCTGCGAGATCTACGCGGTCCTGGTCTGGCACTACCACAAGCAGTCCCGCGTGTACTTCGACGTGGTGGCTCAGGTGGCGGACGACGCGGACTTCATCAACAACGTCCGGACCCTGTTCAACAACGACAAAGACAACTCCTCGGGCCTGGGCGTAGGCACGGACCGGAACTACGTGGATACTGCTGAAGGCAAGCTGATCGATGCCAAGGGCGTCAAGGCCCGCTATGTCCGCCTGTACAGCAAGGGCAACAACTCCAATGACCAGAACCACTACCTGGAGGTGGAGGTGTACGGTAGACCCGTGCCATGACCAGGATTGGCCAACGCTGGGTCTGGATCGGGGCCGTGATAGCCCTGGCAGCCCTGTTGCGCCTGGCGCACCTGGCCCATCGCCCCATGCACGCCGATGAGGCGGTCCACGCCGAGAAGCTCGGCCTGCTCCTGGACCAGGGGACCTATCAATACGACCCCCACGAGTTCCACGGCCCGACCCTGAACTACCTCACCCGGCCCATCGCGGCCCTGAGGGGTCAGCATCGATACGCAGACCTCGATGAGATCACGCTCCGCCTGGTGCCGGCCCTGTTTGGCCTGGGGTTGGTCGTCTTGCCGCTGGTGTGCCGGAGCGGGCTGGGCTGGGGGGCGACAGGCTGGGCGATGATCTTTACAGCGGTCTCGCCTGGGCTGGTCTTCTACAGCCGCACCTACATACAGGAGACCCTGCTGGTCTTCTTTACGTTTGGTCTGGTCGCGTGTGCATGGCGATACCTACGGGACCATGGGGTCCTCTGGGCCTTGTTGGCAGGGGTCTGCGCGGGCCTGATGCACGCCACCAAAGAGACCGCCGTCATTGCCTGGGCCTGCCTGGCGATTGCGGGCCTTGCGACGTGGCTGGGGCACAGGAGGCACCCGGAGGATCAACCGATAAGGCTGCTGCACCCTGCCCACGTGGCCATGGCCATGGCGGCAGCAGTGCTGGTCTCGGCCTTGTTCTATTCGTCTTTCCTCTCCAACCCCAAGGGCGTGGTCGATTCCCTTCGCACCCTGGCCGCATACCTCGCCAGGGCAGACGGCGACGGCAGGCACGTGCACGCGTGGCACTACTACCTGGACCTCTTGACGTGGATGAGCCCCTGGGCCAGGCCCCGTTGGAACGAAGACTTCACGGTTTTGATGGCCGCAGTGGGCCTGGCGTATGTCGTGACACGCAGGCCGATGCGGACCTGCGATCCCCGCCTGGCAAGGTTCCTGGCGGTGTACACCCTGGCCATGGCGGTCGTGTATTCGGCCATTCCCTACAAGACCCCGTGGTGCATGATGGGGGCATTGCACGGGATGATCCTGGTATCGGCGATCGCAGTCGCCGAGCTGACGCAGGCGCTCCGATCCGGCTGGGCCAAGGCCCTGTGCGTGACGGGAATCCTGGGCCTGGGCGTGGCCAGTCCCTTGGGGCAGGCGTATCTGCTGAACAGCCGGTATGACAGCGATGTGGCTAATCCCTACGTGTACGCCCAGACCAGCACGGACATCTTCTCTGTCGTCGAGAAGGTCCGGCAGGTGGCGGCCGTCCATCCCAGGGGAAAGGCAATGGTCGTCCAGGTGGTCTGTCCAGAGGCAGATTACTGGCCCCTTCCCTGGTACCTGCGCGATTTCACGGCCGTGGGTTACTACCAGGCCGTGGACTTCAACGCCCCAGCCGGAGACGTCATCCTGGCCAGGCCGGATGTGGAGCCGGACCTGGTCAGGCTGTTCTATGAGGTGCCGCCGCCTGGCTCCAGGTATCTCTATGTGCCGCTTCTGGACCCCGGGACGCGGCTTCGGCCCGGTGTGGCGTTGAGGGGGTACGTGCGCAAGGACCTGTGGGACCGGTTGGCCAGCCCGGGGGATGCGAATGACGTCCGCTGACGACGAGGGGAGCCTTGGTCTGGGACCTGACATGGGACGCGAGGGCGCCCCTTTGCAGCGGTTCTCCCACCAGGCCATGGCAACCACATTCGAGGCATTCCTCTGCCATCCCAGGCCAGCCTACGCCGGCCAGGCCGCCCACGAGGCCTTCGAGGTGCTCGACCGGTTAGAGCAGCAACTGAGCCGCTTTCTCGGGCATAGTGACGTCTCGCGGATCAATGCCTCCACGCCCGGCGATCCGGTCCTGGTAGGGCCGGAGACCTTTGAGTGTCTCCAGCAGGCAAGGGCCGCCTATGACATGACCGGCGGGACCTTTGATGTCACGGTGGGTACGTGGGTGTCGGCCCCACAGGAAAGGCCAACCGTTGTACCCCTCCAGACGGGTATGGACCGGGTCCGGTTGAACGAGGGGGCCATGACCGTGACCAGACTCGGCCACGACGTGCAATTGGACCTGGGGGCCATCGGCAAGGGATACGCCCTGGACCAGATGGCCCAGGTCCTCGACCGGTGGGAGATCACGACCGCCCTGCTCCACGGAGGGGCCAGCACGGCCCTGGCCATGGAGCCCCAGCAGGGCACCCAGGGCTGGCCCGTGACGATCAGTTGTCCCTTCCAGGCCCACAGGCGTCTTGCCAGCGTGGAACTCCGCCGCGCAGCCCTGAGCGGCTCTGCCCAGGTCCGGCACACACACATCATCGATCCCCACACGGGCCTGTATCCCACGGACCAGCCAGCCACGTGGTCCTATGCCCCGTGCGGGGCCCTGGCCGATGCCCTATCCACGGCCTTTGTGGTCATGAGGACTGCTGAGGTGGCTGCCCTTTGCGCCAAGGACCCTGCGATCGGGGCCTTGCTGCTCTTGGGGTCAGCCGAAGGCCGGTCGGCCTGTCAGGCCAGGTCGTTCGGCAACTGGCTGGGCGGCGATTCACCTGTCCTCTGCCAGTGCCCTATCGACGGCCCAGCACCCTGCGGAGCCTGACCAGTTCCGCCAGAATGGGCACGAAGGACCTGGTCGACGAGAGGCGGCTGTCCCGGTCACAGGTCCACTCGACCGGGAACTGGCGCACGGTGTAGCCCTTGCGGGTCGCACGAACCAGGATCTCCACGTCAAACAGAAAGCCGTCAATGACCGATTCGGCAAACACCTCCCGAGCGATCGGCCCTGAATAGACCTTGAATCCGCACTGAGTATCCGAGAGACCGCGTAGTGACGGGAAGGTGCCGACCACGATCGTGCGGACCATCGCCGAACAGGCCCTCCGGTGCCAGGGCTGCCCCCGAACGATGCGGCTGCCCGGCATCTTCCTGGAGCCGATGGCGATCTGACAGGTCCCCTCCTGGACCCATTCGATCGCAGGCCAGGCCGCTGAATAGGGTACGCAGCAGCCGCTGTCCACACACGCCACAACCTGACCGCAGGACGCCCGGACGCCGGCCCTGACTGCGCCGCCCTTCCCCGTGCGGGCAGAAAGGGTCGTGACGCGGAGGACGGTCGGCTGAGTCACCGAGGTTTGCCTGGCCTGGGCGCCCGTGCCGTCGGTACTGCCGTCGTCCACGACGAGGATCTCTCCGGAGAGGTTCCGCAGACGCAGGAACTCCCCCGCTGCCAGGATGTCATCCCGGATCTTCAGGCTCTCGTTGTATGCCGGTATCACGATTGACAGATCTACGGCCATCACCTCTTTCGAAGGGCCTAGCAATCCTGGTTGCGGTTTCCACTCAACTTGGCCCGTAGCATACCTGCCAGGCATGGGGGCGTCCAAGGTTTTCTCCGGACATGAACCGGACCTGCGGAGGTTCGGGCGAAACCTGCCTTGGCGCCAAGGTCGAGCGAGGGTATAAGTGGACTGCCCTCCGGATAGACCATCCGTTGGAGGGCGAGGGTTAGGACCTGTCAGGAAATAGGTGATGCATTGGCCGCTCAGATTTGGGTCAGATTGGGATGTGATCGATTGAGCGAAACCGGAGGCGTAGTCCTGCTACGGTGAGGATTTCGCGATTGAGGAGCGGCCCAAGATGGCCCGAAGGTGAGATGGAGAATGTGTCAGTTATTCCCTGACAGGTCCTTAGTGTCCGGTCGAGACGTGTTGGTGGTATTCAAGGAGTGACGACTATGAAAAGGTTAGGGATCATAGGTGTTCTGGCCTGTCTGCTCATCGCTGGAATGGGATGTGCCGCCGGGCCCACGGCCCAGAACAACGTGACGCCACCGCCCGTGGCGACGCACGCGGAGCGATGGCTTATCCATGACATGAACCGGCCCGCCCCGCCTGTGGTCACCCCAGGACTGGAGAGCACGGACGCAGAGGTAGGTAAGGCGCCGTCTGATGCCGTGGTCCTCTTCGATGGGACGAGCCTTTCCCAGTGGAGCGCCGAGAACGGCGATGCCGCCAAGTGGATCGTGCGCGACGGTTACACGGAGTCGGTGAGGGGCTCCGGGATGGTCAGGACCAGGCAGGAATTCGGCTCATGCCAGTTGCACGTCGAGTTCGCCACGCCGTCGAAGGTGGAGGGAACCAGCCAGGGACGCGGCAACAGCGGCGTCTTCCTTCAGGGCAGCTACGAGGTCCAGGTCCTGGACTCGTACGAGAATGTGACCTATCCGGACGGCCAGTGCGCAGCCCTGTACGGGAGGGCCGTGCCTCTGGTCAATGCCTGCCGCAAGCCCGGGCAGTGGCAGTCGTATGATATCATCTACCATCGGCCGATCTTCGAGGCAGACAAGGTCGTCAGGAAGGCCACCTTCACGGTATTACACAATGGCGTCCTAGTACAGGACCACGTCGACCTGCAGGGCGGGACCGGATGGATAGGCCCGCATGCCGTCACCGAGTACAAGCCGCACGGGGACAAGGGGCCTATCATGCTGCAAGACCACGGCAATCCCGTCCGATTCCGCAACATCTGGATTCGGGAACTTGCCGACTGACTACCCGGCCCCGGAATTTTTCCGCAAAGGCCACTAGCGGCGTGAAAAAGGTCTCGGTAGAATGACGCTAGCCGTTTTGTTGCAGATCACCGCGTGGGAGTCCACGCGGGTAGATAGGTGGCGGTTCAATGTCGAGGCAGAGGCCCGGACCAGCCCAAGGTAAGACGAGGTCCTGTGCACAAGTCACCGTCTGTCATGCCAGTACCTTCAGGGGGATGGGGATAGTCTTATCTTGATGACAGCCCATAGATCATTTCGCAGAAACATCACTGGAAAGGGGTGCGTATGACGCTTGGCAGAAAGCTCAAGATGGGGATGGTCGGCGGAGGGCCCGGTGCCTTCATCGGTGAGGTGCATCGCAAGGCCGCCCGCATCGACGGGCAGATCGAGATCGTTGGAGGGGCCTTTGACATCAATCCGGCCAAGTCGCTTCGCATGGGCAAGGAGCTGTACCTGGATCGCAGACGGGTGTACAGGGACTACCAGGAGATGATTGAGAAGGAACTCCGCCTGCCCGCTGGAGAGCGTCTCGACTTCGTGACAATCTGCACGCCCAACAACTGGCATTTTCCAATTGCCCGCGACCTGCTCAAGGCGGGGTTTCACGTGATGTGCGAAAAGCCCATGACCATCAACGTCAAGGAAGCCCGCGAGCTACAGAAGCTGGTCAAGAAGACAAGACGGATCTTCGGGCTGATGCACAACTACACAGGCTATCCCATGGTCAAGCTAGCTAAGGACATCGTCCACAACGGCGAACTGGGCGAGATCCGCAAGATCGTTGTCCAGTATCCGCAGGGGTGGCTCGCCACTGCCATAGAGAAGACCGGACAGATGCAGGCATCCTGGAGGACCGATCCCAAACAGAGTGGGGCCTCAGGCTGTGGCGGTGACATCGGGACCCACGCTGAGAACCTGGCTGAATACATCACCGGCCTCAAGATGACCTACCTTAATGCAGGTCTGACGACCTTCGTCAAGGGACGCAAGCTGGATGACGACTGCAACTGCCTGGTCCAATACAACAACGGGGCCAGGGGCATACTGCACGCCAGCCAGGTCTCGATCGGCGAGGAGAACAACCTGGCCATATGGATCTACGGCGAAAAGGGTGGGCTTGAGTGGCATCAGGAACACCCCAACGCCCTGCACGTCAAGAGGTCGAACGGGCCGGTAGAGGTCTGGCGCCGCGGTAATCCCTATGTGGCCGAGAAGAGTGCTGCTGCGGCCCGGGCCACACGGCTTCCCTCCGGCCATCCGGAGGCGTTCTTCGAGGCCATGGCCAATATCTACCGAAACTTCGCGGACACGGTCAGGGCGGCCATTGCCCGTGAGAGGCCAGACCCCTTGGCACTGGACTTCCCGAACGTCAAGGATGGGCTGCGGGGGATGTTGTTCCTGGAGACCCTGGTGGCCAGCGCAAAGAGCAACCGTAAGTGGACCAAGATGCACAAGTAGCGTGAGTGCCAGTTTTAAGTGTCCAGTGTTAGGTTTTAGGTGTTGGGCTCTATTGGTGATTCAGTAGTCTGACGGTTAAAAGGTTAAATGGTTAAATGGTTGAAAGGTCAGAGGAGCGTCTTCCCAGCAGGGTTGGCGGCTCGGCAGCTTAACCATTTAACTATTCAACGATTTAACCATTTAACGATCTTCAGGTATTGGGATTGGTGATTTGAGGGTAAGGCTATGGCAAGACCTGTGACGATGTTTACCGGCCAGTGGGCGGACCTGCCCCTGGAGAAACTCGCGGCCATCATGGCCGGATTTGGGTACGAGGGCCTGGAGCTGGCCTGCTGGGGAGACCACCTGGACGTGGAAAAGGCGGCCAGAGACCCCAAGTACTGCGACAGACAGCGGGCCATCCTGGACAAGAACAACCTCAAGGTCTTCGCCATCAGCAACCACCTGGTGGGCCAGTTGGTCTGCGACCCCAACTTCGACGCCCGCAGTGACGGGTTTGCCCCTGCCGACTGTGCCGGCAATGCGGAGAAGAAGCGGCAATGGGCGGTCAAGAACATGAAGACCGCGGCCAAGGCGGCCAAGAACATGGGCGTCAAGGTCGTCAACGGATTCACGGGCTCGTCCATCTGGCACATGCTCTACAGCTTCCCGCCCGTGAGCGACCAGATGATCGAGGACGGCTTCAAGTACTTTGCCAAGATGTGGAATCCGATCCTCGACGTATTCGACGAGTGTGGCGTCCGGTTCGCCCTGGAGGTCCACCCCACGGAGATCGCCTTCGACATCTATACGGCCCAGCGGGCCTTGGAGGCCGTCGGACGCAGAGAGACCTTCGGCTTCAACTTCGACCCCAGTCACCTCCACTGGCAGCAGGTGGACCCGGTCTGCTTCCTGAGGGAATTCCCGGACCGGATCTACCACGTGCACATGAAGGACGCGGCCCTGCAATTGAATGGCCGCAGCGGCATACTCGCCTCCCATCTGAACTTCGGCGACCCCAGACGGGGCTGGGACTTCAGGTCCCTGGGCCACGGAGGCGTCAACTTCGAGGAGATCATCCGGGCCCTCAACCAGATCGGCTACACGGGGCCGCTGTCGGTGGAGTGGGAGGACTGCGGCATGGACCGCCAGTTCGGGGCCAAGGAGGCCTGCCAGTTCGTCAAGAAGATCAACTTCAGCCCGTCGACCGTCCAATTCGACGCGGCCTTCGATGACAAGCGATAGTCAAGTCGGGCCGTGGATGGCCCGGCCGATCTCCTGAGGCTCTTGATATGGAACGTAAACCACTGCACGACGCCAAGCTGAATCGCAGGTCCTTCTTGAAGGGAGGATCTGCCGCTGTAGTAGCCGGATTTGGGCTTCCATACGTGATTCCGGCCTCTGCCCTTGGCAAGGCCGGGGCATCGCCAGGCGACAAGATTACCATGGCGTCCATTGGCGTGGGGAGCCAGGGGACCGGCAACCTCCGGGCCTTCCTTGGATTCCGCCAGGTCCAGGTCGTGGCCGTCTGCGACGTGGACCGCAGTCACGCCGCAGAGGCCAAGCAACTCGTGGATCGCACCTACGGCAATCAAGACTGCCGCATATACTCGGATCACCGCGAGATGATAGCCAAAGAGGGGCTGGATGCCGTCTCCATTGCAGTGCCCGACCACTGGCACGCCCTGGTCGCCGTGAGCTGCGCCAGGGCAGGCCTGGACATCTATGGTGAGAAACCTCTGGCCCGGAGCATCGTCGAGGGCCGGATGATCTGCGAGGCAGTCAGTCGCTACGGCCGGATCTGGCAGACGGGGAGTTGGCAGAGGTCGGAGGACCACTTCCGCAGGGCCTGCGAGCTGGTCATCAACGGCCGGATCGGCAAGGTCAGTCGCGTAGAGGTGGGCCTGCCCGACGGCGGCGACGGGCCGGATCCCCACTTGTTGCCGGTCCCGGAGTTCCTCGACTGGGACCGCTGGTTGGGACCAGCGCCTGACAGGCCGTACCAGTCCTTTTCTGCCGATCCCAAGGGCAGCGTCCACTGGGATTGGCGATGGATCATGGATTACTCCGGCGGGCAACTGACCGACTGGGCCGGTCACCACGTGGACATCGCCCACTGGGGACTCGGCCTTGAATACACGGGCCCCGTGGAGGTGGAAGGCCAGGGCGTGTATCCTGCGCGAGGCATCTACAACGTCCCCAAGACCTACCGGTGTCGCTGTCGCTATGCCAACGGCATCGAGATGATCGTGGCCAACACCGCCCAGCAGCCCAAGGGCATGGGCACGGCCTGGTACGGCGACCGAGGCTGGATCCACGTGGACCGGGGCAACCGCCTGTTCGCCTCGGACGACAAGATCCTCCGATCGCCGATCGGCCCCAACGAGATCCATCTGTACCGCAGTGACAATCACCACGGCAACTTCCTGGAGTGCGTACGGACGCGACGGCAGACCATCGCCCCTGCAGAGGTCGCCCACCGCTCGATCTCCGTGGGCTTGCTGTGCGAGATCGCCATGCTGATGGGCCGTCCCATCCGGTGGGACCCCAAGGCCGAGCAGATTCAAGGGGACCCGGAGGCCTCGCGACTCCTGTCGCGGCCCATGCGAAGTCCGTGGCACGTGTAGCTGAAGCGTCATGAAAGGACAGGGGACGATGTCGAACACGCAGGTCAAGCATCTGGTGTGGATAGTCTCGTTGCTGGGAGGAGCCGCCTTCGCAGCGGTCAGTGAGGAGGAAGCGGCCAAGATCGAACAGGCCGTGCCTGCGGCGCCCGCAGTCCAGCCCCAGCAGCCCAGGAAGCTGCTCGTCTTGGACCTGTGCGGTCCCGGCGGCTTCAAGCACAGCAGCATCCCCTATTGGGACAAGGCCCTCCAGACCCTGGGCGCCAAGACCAAGGCCTTTGAGGTGACGATCTCCTCGGACATGGCCGTGTTCTCGCCAGAGACGCTCAAGGGCTACGATGCCGTCTGCTTCAACAACACCACCAAGCTGGTGTTCACGGACGATCAGAAGAAGGCCTTGATGGACTTCGTCAGGTCCGGCAAGGGGATCGTGGGGATCCACGCGGCCACGGACAACTTCAACGGCTGGGACGAGGCCGCCCACATGATCGGCGGCCAATTCACTGGACATCCCTGGACCTCAGACAAGACCGTAACCGTCAAGATCGACGACCCCGACCATCCCTTGACCAAGCCCTTTGGCGGCAAGGGCTTCCGGATCACCGACGAGATCTACGTCACGCACCCGCCCTTCTACGGTCGTGACACGCAGCGGGTCCTGCTGAGCCTGGATATGTCGGACCCCAACACCCTCAACGTCAAGGGCGTGACGCCCGAGGATTACGACACCGGCATCAGTTGGATCAAGTCCTACGGTCAGGGCCGGGTCTTCTACGGATCGCTCGGGCACAACCACCCCGTCACCTGGAATCCGACGATCCTGGCGCACTATCTGGCCGGGATACAGTTCGCCCTCGGTGACCTGAAGGCGGATGCCACACCGCGACCTGCGCCTGCCCAGCAGCCTGGCGCGGCCGCCTTGGAGACCCTGCTGCAGAAGACCTCCGGCTACGACTTCGGCCAGAGTACGCAGGGCCTGCTGGCAATCGAAAAGACCCTGCGGGAGTCACACGGCACGCAGGCAGACCGGCAGACCCTGGAACGGGCCCTGTTGAAGGCCCTTCAGACGGGAGGAACGCTGGCCTGGAAGGACTTTCTGTGCAGGCAACTGAGTCTGGTTGGAAGCGAGGCCTCGACCGATTGTCTGGTCCCCATGCTCAAGGACGAGAAGACCGCGGACATGGCCCGGTACGCCCTGGAGCGGATCAGTGGTGACAAGGTCCGGGGCCTGGTGCGACAGACCCTGCCCTCCGTACCCGCCAAGACCCAGATCGGGATCATCTCCACCCTGGGGGCATGGCGTGACACCGAGGCGGTCGGCCCGTTGACCGGATTCCTGAAGGGCCCGGATGACGGCCTCCGCCAGGCAGCGGCCTCAGCCCTGGGGCGAATCGGCGACGAGGCCTCGGCAAAGGCCCTGGGGGAGTGCTTGAAGGATGCCGCAGGTCCGTTCAGAGATCGGGTCCTTGACGCCCGCTTGCAGTGTGCCCAGGCCATGGCCGGGGCAGGCAAGACCGATCAGGCAGCGAGGATCTTCAAAGAGATCTATGAATCACCGTCGCAGACCCCCGTTCGGGCCGCAGCCCTGGCGGGCTGGATGGCAGCCGATCGCCCCCAGGCAGGGACGATCCTCTTGTCTGCCCTCCAGCAGCCGGATCAGGGCCTGGTCGTGGCAGCCTGTGCGATGGCCTCTGCAGTCGAGACGGCTGACCAACGGAGGCAGGTTGCAGAGTATCTGACGAAGGTCCCAGAGACCGGTCGCGTGGCCCTGTTGGGCTCGCTGGCCCAGACACGAGACCGGGGACTCCTTCCCCTGGTGTTGTCGGCCTCCCAGAAGGAGAAGGGCGCTGTGCAGATCGCCGCGGTTCGGGCCTTGGGCCCTCTGGGGGACGACTCCGTGGTGGCGTTCCTCGCCTCAACCGCCGCCTCGTCCACCGGCGAGCTGCAGCGGGCCGCCCGAGAGGGCCTGGTGCAGGTGCGTGGCGAAGGGGTCGATCGGCAGATCCTCAAAGCGGTCCAGACCGGCGACGCCGCCACCCAGAAAGAATTGATCACGGCCGTCTCACAAAGACGGATCGAGGGAGCCGGTGACGTCCTGATCCGCACGGCCGCCAGCCAGGACTCCGGCGTCAGGCGCCAGGCCCTCGTGGCCCTTGGCGAGGTGGGCAGGCAGCAGGACCTGCCGGCCCTTGTGGCAATGCTCTTGAAGGACCCAACCCAGGAACTGGAGGATGCGATCGTGGCCATCGCCCGGCGAATCGAGGATCCCTCCCGGCGATCCGATGCCGTGCTGGCGGCGATGGATTCAGCAAAAGACCCGGAGGCTCGGGGGGCAGTACTGCGGGTCCTGGGCAGGCTGGGCAGTGACAAGGGACTGGCGATCCTCCGCAAGGAGATCGCGTCGTCCGATCCGAAGATCAGGACCGAGGCCATCCGGGCCTTGGCTATGTGGCCAACTCCCGCGCCCCTGCAGGACCTCTGGGACGTGGCCAAAAACGCCGCTGACCTGACGCAGCAGGTGCTCGCCCTGCGAGGCTACGTCAACATGGTGGTCATGCCGTCGGATGTCCCGGCACCCCAGAAGACGGCGATGCTAGTCCAGGCCATGGCGGCTGCCAAGCGGGACGAGGAGAAGAAACTCGTCCTGTCGGTGCTGCCCCAGTGCGCCTGTGCAGAGGCCCTGGACCTGGCCGATTCCGCCCTGGCCAATACGGCCCTGAAGGCGGAGGCCGAGACGGCCGTTGTCCAGATATGCCAGACGGCAAGCTCCCAGTATCCGGACAAGGCCAAGTCGGCCCTAAAGAAAGTCGTAGCAGGCACGGACAACAGGTCGGTCAGACGAAGTGCGAACCAAATACTTGGGCAATTGGGACAATAAAGAGATCCCGGCAATCCATAAAGGAGGACGATCATGAGTCTAACCAGAAGAGAGTTCCTCGGCAGTGTCGCCGCGGGGGCAGCGACGTTTACGTTCGTACCCAGTAGCGTGCTGGGCCAAGGAGGCCAGACGCCGCCGAGCGAGAAACTCAACATCGCGGGGGTTGGGGTCGGGGGCATGGGGGGCGGGAACGTGGAGGCCCTCAAGAGCCAGAACATCGTGGCCCTGTGCGACGTGGACGACGCCTACGCCGCGAATACCTTCAACAAGTATCCCAATGCCAAGAAGTTCCGCGACTACCGCAAGATGCTGGACCAGATGGGCAAGGAGATCGACGCGGTCGTCGTGGCGACCCCGGATCACAACCACGCGGTCGTCGCCATGGAGTGCATGAAGCGGGGCAAGCACGTGTACGTCCAGAAACCCATGACTCGCACCGTGTACGAGGCCCGCATGCTCACTGAGGCGGCCCGCAAGTATAAGGTCGTCACCCAGATGGGCAACCAGGGCTCATCCGGCGAGGGCGTGCGATTGGTCTGTGAGTGGATCTGGGACGGGGCCATCGGCCCAGTCCGTGAGGTCCATGCTTGGACCAATAGGCCGGTGTGGCCCCAGGGCATCGAGCGACCCAAGGACACCCCGCCGGTTCCCGCGACGTTAGACTGGGACCTGTGGGTGGGTCCTTCCCCCATGAGACCCTATAACCCGATCTATCTGCCGTTCAACTGGCGGGCCTGGCAGGACTTTGGCACCGGCGCCTTGGGCGATATGGCCTGTCACATGCTCGATCCGGTATTCAAGTCCTTGAAGCTGAAGTACCCCACCAGTGTCGCGGCCAGCGTGGCCGTGCAGTATAAGGAGATGTGGAAGGCCTGGCAGAACACCGAGACCTACCCCATGGCCTCCATGGTGCACTACCAATTCCCGGCCCGCGGGGACATGCCGGCCGTGAAGCTGCACTGGTACGACGGCGGGATGATGCCGCCCCGCCCGGAGGAACTGGAGAAGGACCGCCGCCTGGGTGACGACGACGGAGGCGTGCTATTCGTGGGCGATAAGGGCAAGCTGATGTGCGGCTGCTATGGGAGTGGACCCCAGTTGATCCCCTATAGCCGCATGCAGGAGTACCACCGCCCGGCCAAGAGCATTCCTCGCGTCGAGACCAGCCATGAGATGCACTGGGTGGAGTGCTGCAAGAAGGGCGGCACGCCATCGTCGACCTTTGACTACGCCGGTCCATTCACGGAGAGCGTGGTCATGGGCAACCTAGCCATCCGCTTCCCGAACCGTGAACTGCTGTGGGACGGCGACAACATGAAGGTCACGAATGTACAAGAGGCCAACGCCCTTGTGAATCCGCCGTATCGCCAGGGCTGGAGTATCGCGCTGTGAGCGAAAGGTTGCATGAAATGCACAAGAAACCTCGAATTAGGAACGCACAGATGAGAGTACTTGCTGTTGGAGTGACGCTTTTGACGATAGGGAGCTGCGCCGTGGCCCAGGTGGCAGACAAGGGAAATCCGGCCACGGATGCGTACGATGGGTGGCACCTGGCGGTCCAGGCCTGGTCCTTCAACCGCTTCACGCTCTATGAGGCGATCGAGAAGACCTCTGGCCTGGGAGTACACTGGATCGAGGCCTATCCAGGCCAGAAGCTCAGTGCCCAGACCGGGGACGTGGGATTCGATCCCAAGCTCTCTCCGCAACTGCGGGACCAGGTCAAGCAGAACCTCAAGTCTCACGGTGTTCGACTGATCAACTACGGTGTGGCCTCCCTGCCCAAGGACGAGAAGTCGTGCCGCGAGGTCTTCGACTTTGCCAAAGACATGGGCATTGAGACCATCCAGGCAGAGCCGGACGAGGCCTCCATGGAGATGCTCGACAAGCTCTGCCAGGAATACAAGATCGGCATCGGCATCCACAACCATCCCAAGCCCGCGCACTACTGGAATCCGGACACGGTCCTGGCGGCCTGCAAGGGCCGCAGTCCCTGGATCGGGGCCTGTGCGGACACCGGCCACTGGGTCAGGTGTGGCCTGGACCCACTGGAGTGCCTCAAGAAGCTCGAAGGTCGCATCCGAAGCACCCACTTCAAGGATCTCAACAAGTTCGGAGACCCCAACGCCTCCCACGACGTGATCTGGGGTACCGGCGTGAACAAGGCCATGGAGGCACTGGCCGTGCTGGACAAGCAGGGATATCGCGGGACGTTCTCTATCGAATACGAGGCCAACTGGGAGAACAACGTGCCCGAGATCGCCGGATGCGTAGCCTTCTTCAACAAGCAGGCCGGTGAGCTCTACGCCTCCGGATGGCAGCCGCTCCTGGCCCAGGACCTGTCCAACGCCTCGTTCAAGGCGGACAGTTGGCGGCTCGCCCAGGGCGTACTGGAGCGTCAAGGGGGCGGGGACCTCTGGACCAAGGCCCGGTACGGGGACTTTGTGCTGGACGTGGAGTTCAAGGTGAGCAAGGGGGCCAACAGCGGTGTGTTCATCCGCTGCGGCGATCTGGCCGACTGGATCAATACGACCATAGAGATCCAGGTCCACGAGACCACCGACGGCACCAAACACGGCCAGTGCGGCGCGGTCTATGACATCATCTCTCCGAGCAAGGACGTCACCAAGCCCGCAGGCCAATGGAATACGATGCAGATCATCGCCAAGGGGCCCAGGCTCCAGGTGGTGATGAACGGCGAGAGGATCGTGAACATCAATCTGGACGACTGGACCGAGGCGGGCAAGAATCCCAACGGTGAGCCGAACAAGTTCAAGTGCGCCTACAAGGATATGCCGCGCACCGGATTCATCGGATTCCAGGACCACGGTTCCTACGTGGCCTTCAGGAATATCCGAATCAAGAACCTCTAACTGGACACAGGACAGGCCATGAGCGAACCAATCAGTCGACGGGACTTCATGCGTACGGGGGCGGCCGCGGGGGCCGGGATCTTGATCTCGCCCGCGGTCTTTGCGGTCGAGGGCCAACCCCAACCCAAGGCCGGGGGCGCCCTTCACGTGGGCCTCATCGGGGCCGGTGCCCAGGGCCAGGTCCTGATGGATTCCGTGATCAAGATCAGCAAGGACAGCCCCGTGTGCCTGCGGGCCGTGTGTGACATCTGGGAGCCCAGCCGCACGCGGGTGTCGCGGACCCTCAACGCCTACAAGGCCTACGGTCATGCCGGCAAGGCCTACGTAGACTATCGGGAGATGCTGGAGACCGAGAAGGACCTCGACGCCGTGCTGGTGGCCACACCGGACTTCTGGCACGCCGACCACGCGATCGCCTGCCTGAAGAAGGGCCTTCACGTCTACTGTGAAAAAGAGATGTCCAATACCCTGGAGGGGGCGCGTCGCATGGCCGACACGGCCAAGGCCACGGGCAAGCTCCTCCAGATCGGCCATCAGCGGAGGAGCAATCCGAGGTATCGGTTCTGCTACGACAGGATCATCCAGCAGGCCAAGCTCCTGGGGCGAATCACCACGATCAACGGCCAGTGGAATCGCGCCCGAAGCGCCTGTGAGGACCTGGGCTGGCCCGAGGGGTCTCAGATCCCCGAGGCCACGCTGAACCAGTACGGATTTGCCTCCATGCAGCAGTTCCGGAATTGGCGGTGGTACAAGGGGCTGGGCGGCGGTCCGGTGGTGGACCTTGGGTCCCATCAGATCGACATCTATAACTGGTTCCTCCAGACTCGCCCCAGTTCCATCGTCGCCAGCGGCGGCATCGACTACTGGACCGAGCACCAGTGGTACGACAACGTCATTGCGGTCTACGAATACCACACGCCCAAGGGGGCCGTCCGGGCCGCGTATCAGACCCTGACGACCAACAGCAACGGCGGCTACTTCGAGCAGTTCATGGGCGATGAGGGTACGCTGGACGTCTCCGAGTCCGGCCGGGGTTCCGTCTACCGCGAGAACTGGGTGCCGGAGAAGAACTGGTACCCGTGGGAGGACCAGCATCTGGTCAAACGCGAGGCGGGGCTGGACCAGCGTCCGGACACCAAGAGCGTGCTGGACGTGCGGAGTTCACCCAAGCCGCCCAAGTACAGTCTGCTGGTGGAGATGAACAAGCCCTTCCATCAGCCGCACCTGGAGAACTTCTTTCAGGCGATCCGTGGCAACGAGCCCTTGAATTGCCCGGCGGAGATCGGATATGAGACAGCCGTGACCGTGCTCAAGGTCAATGAGGCCATTGAGGCGGGCCGCAAACTGGACTTCAAGCCCGAGGATTTCGTTGTTTAGTCAAGGAGATGGAGACATCGTGAGCCGCCGGTCACGAGGCGGCCTGCCCCAGGGTGCTTTCAATGCCGGGGCCGGCCTTAAACGAAGAGGACTTGCCCTGGGCCTGATCCTGTGTCTGGCCCATTGGGTCATGGCCGAGGACAAGCCCCAGACGACGCCCACGCCGTCGGACACCAATGCGGTCTCGGCCCTTGTGGGGGACTCCTGGGACGGCAGTCGCAGCCCGGCTGTGCATCGCATCACGTTGTATGACGACCAGGGCTTCTCGATCTTCCCGGGCGTCGACTTCGATCGGCCCTTCTCCACCGCGACCACCTGTGGGCGGTGTCACCAGGTCGATACCGTGGCCAAGGGCTGGCACTTCAGCGCAGGCAGGGACCCGAATCAACTGGGCCGGCCTGGAGAGCCCTGGATCTACTGGGACTGCCCGACCGGCACCCAGATCCCCCTGTCCTATCGGCGGTGGCCCGGGACCTTTGAGCCCAATCAGATCGGCCTGTCGGACTGGTGGTTCGTCCGCGTGTTCGGCCGCCAACTGCCGGGCGGCGGCATAGGCGTGCCTGCTGAGACCGCCTCCGTGGATCCAACGGATCGGTGGTCGGTGTCAGGGCCGCTGGAGATCAATTGCCTCAGTTGCCACGATGCGGAGCCAGGCCACGATCAATCCCAGTACGGCCAGCAGATCAGCCAGCACAACTACCGATGGGCAGCCACCGCGACCTCCGCCCTCGGCTCTATCCAGGGCGGCACAGTGAAGGACCTGCCCGACACCTGGCAGAAAGGCGATGCAGGAGAGGGCCCTTCCGTGGCCTATGACGCGGGTCGGTTCGCGGCGGGTAACAAGGTCTCTCTGCAGATCCGCCGCGACGTGCCCAACGAACGCTGCCTGTTCTGTCACTCCACCCGGATGGCCTGCGAGACCTCAGACGACAGGTCCATCGACGTGCACCTCGCCGCAGGCATGCGATGCGTAGACTGCCACCGCAACGGACTGGAGCACCGGATCAGCCGCGACTACGAGGCCGAGTGCCAGGACAGCAACGACCCTCGCCGGGCGACCCTGTCCTGCCGGGGCTGTCACCTGGGCGAGGACGCCCGGGGCCTGGGGACCACTCGGCATGCGGCCCCCTACCCCAAGCACAAGGGCATCCCCGTGATCCACTTCGAGAAGCTGGCCTGTACCGCGTGCCACAGCGGGCCGCAGCCTGGGGATCGGGCACTGATGGCCAGGACCTCCAGGGCCCACGCCCTGGGCACGCACAAGGCCAACCTCTCCGGCCAGACCCTGCCCCATATCCAGATGCCGGTCTTCGCGCGAGGGTCTGACGGGAAGATCGCCCCTCACAAGCTCCTCTGGCCGGCCTACTGGGGACAGATCCTCGACGGCAAGGTCACGCCGATCGCCCTTGATCGGGTCAAGAAGGCGGGCCGGGGCCTGCTTGCCCATGAACTCCAGTTGCCCAGCCCTTCCTGGCCCGCGTTTACGCCCTCGTTGGTCCAAGAGGTCCTGTCGGCCCTGGCGTCATCGGGCGGGATCGGTTCTCCGGTCTACGTCAGCGGGGGAAAGGTCTATCAGGTGGTCGACGCGAACCTGGTCTCCGTTGACCACGAGGCGGCCAGACCCTACCTGTGGCCCATGGCCCATGACGTCCGGCCTGCCCGCCAGGCCCTGGGGGCCCACGTCTGTCAGGACTGTCACTCGGTGGACGCCGGGATCGTGGCCGGGCGAGTGGCCGTGGACGGCCCCTTGGCAGACCCCAACGCCTCCGTGGCAATGGTCGAATTCGAGGGCCTGGACCCCCTGTTCACGACCCTGTTTGCCAGGACCTTCGTGTTCAGGCCGTTCCTCAAGGTCGTGGCCCTGGCAGCAACGGCGTTGGTCGCCGGCTTGGTGCTCGTGTTTGCCCTGAGGGCCTTGTATGCGGTGTCGAAAGCCGCCGCGGAACTGCAGTCGCCCGAGAAAAAGGAACAAGAGACCTTGAGGTAGCCTGTGTTCGACTTCGCGAATCTATCTCTGATCTGTCTCGGGGCCATCCTGGTGGGGATCGGGGGCCACTCGGTGCTCGCGTCACCCAGGGGCAAGGGCCCCTTCTCGATGGCGGTCCGCGCCGTGCGCGAGATTCCCGCCTTGATCCCGGGCTGGGACCAGTCCATCGTGATATGGCTCATCCGCCTGGCCTCCCTGGCGGCCATCGGCAGCTTCGGGGCCCTGTTCCTGACCGGCTTCGGCCCGGCGTTCCTGGGCCTTCGTCTGGCCGGCTATCTGCTGATCGCCCACGTGACCTGCGCCCCGGTCTTCGTGGTGTCCGTGGCCTTTCTGATCCTGGTCCGGACCAAGGCCAATGCCTTTGTCAGGGCCAACGCCGAGCCTCTGCTGGACTTGCTGAAGGTCCCGGTGCAGGAGCCTCTCCAGCCCGGAGACACGGGCCTGGTGGCCAAGGGATGCTTCTGGGCGATCGCGGTCTTGTCCCTGCCGCTGGTGCTGAGCAGCGTGTTGAGCATGTTTCCCCTGTTCGGCACTGCGGGTCAACAACTGCTGTTCGAGGTGCATCGCTGTTGCGCCTTGGCTGTCTCTCTCTTTGTCCTGGTTCACGCCTATGCCACGGTGCGGCATAGAGTCACAAGGGATATTGTAGTCCATGGTTAAGGGTTAGGGAGATCCATTATGGGCACACCGGAACTACCAAGCTATGTCAAGTCGGCAACGCCAAACCCTCAAGGCAACAGGGCACCCTGGTACAGAAACACGGCGCCCACCTACGCCGGGATCTTCCTGTGGTTCGTGTTCTGGATGGGAGCCACGGGGGCTGCAAACGCCGGCGGCGTGCTGTCGCACGGCGTCTGGGCCCCGATCGTGAGCCTCGTGCTGGCCGCCCTGCTCTGCTACGCCTTCTACTACGTCGTACTCGGTCTCATGGGCCAGAAGACAGGTCTGCCGCTCTACATCGTGGGCACGTCCACGTTCGGGACCAGCGGCGGCTTCATCCTCCCTGGCTTTCTCATGGGGCTCCTGCAGTTTGGCTGGCTGGGCGTCAACATCTATTTCTCCTCCCTGGCCCTCGGCGCAGCGATGCCCCACATCAAGGTAGAGATCATCATGATCGTGTGGGGTGTCCTTGCTGCGTTCATCGGGCTCAAGGGCATCCAGTACGTGGCCCGGGTGGCCACCTGGCTCCCGCTGATCCCCCTGGCCACACTGATCGTGATGTTCCTCATGACGGTCGGCGGATTGGGGGCCTTCAAGGCCGATGAGTTCATCAAGCTGCACCAGACGACGGTGGGTACGGCACCCGCTCCCCTGAGCGAGTTTGGCCTGGTGGCGTTCGTGGTCACCTATGTCGTTGGGTTCTTCGCGACCGCCGGCGCAGCCGGCGTCGACTTCGGCACCAACAGCCGTGACGAACGCGACGTCCACGCGGGTGGTTTTGTGGGCATTGCGATCGCCATCGTCTTTACCGCCGGCCTGGCCATGCTGATCGTGGCAGGCGCCTATGGAAACAAGGCCATCGCCGCTGCCGCAGCCAAGGATGGGAACGTCACGATGAATGCATTCGACTTGATCCCGATCGTGATGGGCTCGGACGCCGGCAAGTGGGTGAAGTTCGCACTCGCGATCGCCGCCTTTCCGGCCGCCTGCTTCTCGGCCCTCATAGCCGCCAACAGCTTCAAGACGACCCTCTCGAAGGTCAATCCCTTCGTGTCCGTTGGGATCGGGACGGCAGTGGCCATCCTCCTGGCCGTTTTCAAGTGGGCCGGCGAGTTGATCCCGGTATTCAACATCATCGGCGCCTCGTTCGGTCCGATCTGCGGTGCCATGGCAGTCGACTACATGCTCAATGGCTGCAAGTGGGCCGGGCCCCGCGCGGGTTTCAATCCGGCTGGGTGGCTGGCCTGGGGCTTTGGATTCGTGATAGGGATCATGCCGAACCTCGGCCTGCCCCTGCCCCTTGCCCCTGTCTGGGCGATGCTGGTCGGCGCCGTGATCTACTACCTCGCCGCCAAGGCGGGGCTGCAGTCGCAATCAGTTCCCATGGAGGGAAGGAGGTAGCATTCGTGCTGCTGGTGAATAGGGCCCGCCTCGGCTGAAGGCGGCGCAGCAATAGACACCACCCACTCGCTGAGTTATCGGATACCAGCATGTCGGGCCTGCCTGGGGCAATGTCCCAGGCAGGCCCGATGGCTATCAATGGTCAGCAATCTGTGGCCAAATGACCTCGCGCTGAGATGATGCCAATGTGGACTCGCTCTCCCAACAAACCCGCGGGCAGAAGTGACAAGAGAAGAAGGCTGTTCAGTGCGGCCAGTCATCCCGCTTCCACCCGCAAGGGGCTTTCGCCGTCGAGACCTCCTTCCCGGCTTGCAGGTCGGGCTGCTCATGGCCGGAAAGATGCGGACCGGCCATGGATGGACGAGGCCAACTGTATTTCAGAAGAACTCAGTCGCAAAGCGTTCCGCCGATGGCCGGCATAAGGTCTTTCCGGCCATGAACAGCGCGACGATCGGGTCGCGTCTGAGGGTGCGATACGAAAGGATCAACGGCCCAGGCCTCCCATCCGCACTCCCCACTGAACCGCCTTGGAGCGACTCCCACAGAGTGCCGACGAAAGACAGCCTCACCTTGGCATCATTTCGGCGAAAGACTACTTGGTCCCTGCCGGGCTCCGATACAGTCGTCACATGAAGGACACGCCAATCCTCTCGGGTCCATCGTCACCTGTTTGCCAATACCTCAATCCAAAGCCAGGCACCTTCCGCCGCACTGCCAAATATGGTCCTCGCGATTCGCATTGTGATCTTCTCTGAGATGCCCAGCATAGTATTAGCCAACACATCTAGCTACAGAATGCGCTATTGGGATGAACAAAGCAACAGGAATGCCGCAGAGAAACGCTCCCATGCCTGCTTGGTGTTGGCTGCCGTGCCAGCCAGAGGGTTGGCGGGAATGGAGGGAGCCTCAGCAAATGGACAGTAGCCGACGGCAGGATGGGCGTGATATGGCGGATACAGTACCTTGAGGGCCTGGAGGAGGGGGGTATCGAGGAGTACCGCTGGCGGTCTTCCTCGCACGCTGATTAGAACTCGAACTGGTCCTTGAATGCAGTCTGGAAGTCGTACACGTCGTTGAAGTCGTCGATCGAGTCGCCCTGTTGGGCGCTCATCCATTCGTGCTTGATGAGCGTGTAGACGATCTGGCCGAAGTCCCGCGTCGTCCGGATGCCCCAACTATTGAGCACCATGAGTGCAAGCCTGCCCCACCGCTCCAGGGCAAACTGCCGAAGCCCCTCGCTGAGGACCTGGCCGCTGACGTGCTTGGACTGCTCTGCGACCTTCTTGTGCGTGTAGCCCAGGCCTTCGTAGACAAACCGAAAGGCCGCCGGGTTATAGCGACCGTCTTCCTTCCCGATGTCTTCAGGATTCTTCTTCATAGTGACGAGAACTCAGAATTCAGAAGCCAGAATCAGGAATCCATGGGTCTTGAGAATCGCCGCTCCCCTTCTGGCTTCTGGATTCCCCTAGGGTCTCATTTCACCTCATGTCCAGGCTGGGCACCTGGATCGGGTGCCAGCAGGAAGATGTCCTTGCCGCTGGTCCCAGCAGCGAGCACCATGCCCTCGGACAGGCCAAAACGCATCTTGCGAGGCTTGAGGTTGGCAAAGTACACGATCAGCCGGCCGACCAGGTCCTGCGGCCTGTAGGCCTGAGCGATCCCGGCCAGGACCGTCTTCTCCACGCCGCCTGCGTCCACGGTCAGACGCAGCAGCTTGTCTGCACCCTCGACGTAGTCGGCCTTGAGGACCTTGGCAATCCGGACGTCCAGCTTGGCAAAGTCTTCGATCGTGCACTCGGGCTTGAATGGACCCGCGGGCTTGGCCTCGGCCGCAGGCGCAGGGGTCCCGGGTGCCGCTGCCGGCTGGGCCGGAGCCGGCTGTGCGGACGTCACGACAGGGGCAGTCGAGGGCGTCGATGCCGCCTTGCTTTCTTCTATCATGGCATTCACCTGCCTTTCCTCAACACGTTCAAAAAGCCTCTCAAAGGGCTGTATGACATGGTCTTCCAGGGTGGTATTCACGTCCGCAAACCCCAGTGCCTGCACGTTCAGCATGCGCTCGACCTTGCGGGCAAACTCCGGCAGGATGGGTTTGAGATACACCGTCAGCACCCGCACGGCGTTGACGATCGCGGTCAGGGTCGCGTGCGTCTTCGCCGGATCGGCCTTGATCGTCTCCCAGGGCCGGTTCTGCTCGACGAACCGATTGGCCTGGTCCGCCAAGGCAGCGACCGTGCGCACCACCGAGGCGTAGTGGAGTTGCTCGTAGTCGGCGATGATCTGCCCCTTGACCTCGGTCAGCCTCCCGATCAAGGCCCTGCCCTGCTCATCCAACTGGGCGAGCCTCCCTCCGAACCGGCCCGTCACCATGGGCACGGACCGCGAGGCCAGATTGGCAAACTTGCCCACGAGGTCGGAGTTGACCTTGTTGATGAAATCCTCCAGGGCCAGGTCGATGTCGCCCACGTCGTCGGTCAATTTGCTGGCATAGTAGTAGCGGAGGTACTCCGGGTCCAGGTGCCGGGCGTAGGTGCTGGCCCGCACGAACGTACCACGGGACTTGCTCATCTTCTCGCCGTTGACGGTCAGGAACCCGTGCACAAACAGCCTGTCCGCTGTCCTGAACCGAGCGCCGATCAGCATGGCCGGCCAGAACAGGGCGTGGAAATACATGATGTCCTTGCCGATGAAGTGGTACAGCTCCCAGCCGGTCTGGGCAGTCGGGGGCGAGGATTCGCCCGGCCACACGGAGTCGAGGGCGATCCCGTGGCGGTCAAAGTAGTTCCTGGCCGAGGCCATGTACCCGATCGGCGCATCGAGCCAGACGTAGAAGAACTTGTCCTCTTCGCCCGGAATGCGGAAGCCGAAGTAAGGGCCGTCCCTGGAGATGTCCCAGTCCTTCAGGCCTGCACTGAACCATTCGTCGAGCTTGTTGGCCACCGACTTCTGCGTGTGGCCCGCGGCCATCAGGTCCCTGAGAGGCCTCTCGTAGTCGGCCAGCCGGAAGAAATAGTGCTCGCTGGTCCGTTGGACGGGCCTGGCCCTGCACGTGGCACAATAGGGCTCCACCAGCTCCGTTGGGCGATACGTAGCCCCGCAGACCTCGCACGAATCGCCGTACTGATCGGCCGCCTTGCATCGCGGGCAGGTCCCCCGGATGTAGCGGTCCGGAAGCGACATGCGGCACTGCTGGCAATACGCCTGTTCCACCGGGCGTTTGACGATCGAGCCGGCCTGCTGGAGCCGCTGGAAGATCAGCTCGCTGAAATGCCGGTTCTCCGGCGAGTGGGTGGTGTAGTAGTTGTCGAATCCGACGTGGAACAGGCCGAAGTCCGCGACGTGCTCCTGGTGGACCCGGGCGATCAACTGTTCCGGCTCGATGCCCGCGGCCCTGGCGCTGAGCATCACGGGTGTGCCGTGGGTGTCGTCTGCACAGAAGTAGAGGCACTCATGGCCCGCCATCCGCTGAAACCGCACCCAGATGTCGGTCTGGATATACTCCACCAGATGCCCGATGTGGATGGGCCCGTTGGCATAGGGCAGCGCCGAGGTCACGAGGATGTGGCGGGACATGGGTTTCTCCGGGCTCACTGGCCCTGACCGGCCTTCTCTTCTTCTGCTTCGTTGCCCTCTGCTCCACGCCGGCAGGGGGGCGGATTCCCGGGCCCGAGCACCGTGATCTCATCGAGCGGGAAGGCCTCGCGATCACCTCCGTTGAACTCGACCATCACCAACTGCGTCAGGATCTGCCCATCCACGACCCGGCCCTCGCCCTTGGCCGTCTGTACGCGGCTGTTTTTCCTGGGCAGACGCTGCTTGAGCTCCGCGTAGGTGCTGTCCTCATACCGGAGGCAACACTTGAGCCGGCCGCAATAACCGCTGATCTTGGATGGGTCCAGGGTGGCCTTTTGCATCTTGGCCATCCGCATGTTGACCGGCTTCAGATAGCGGAGGCACCGCCGGCAGCAGCACTCCTGGCCGCAACTCTCCACGTCTCCCAGCAGCTTGGCCTCATCCCTGGCACCGATCTGCCGCATCTCGATCCGGGTCTGGAACTCATGGGAGAGCTTGTGTACCAGGTCCCGGAAGTCGATCCGCCCTTCGGCCGTAAAGTAGAAGATGATTCGTTCGCCGCCCAGGATGTGTTCGGCATCCACCACCTTCATCGACATCCTCATCTCCCTGGCCATGCGCTGGCAGCAGGCCACCTCCTCCGCAGCGATGTCGCCAAACCGCTCGTGTTCGCTCACGTCCGCCGGCGTGGCGTACCGCATGAACCTGCCGATCCAATCACACGACACGTCCATGCCTGAGGCCTTGTAGTAGTCGGCTATCTGGTCCGGGTCCAACTTGAATCGCCCACCCCGATAGCCCGCGGGCTGGCCCACCAGAATCCCCAATTCCAGGCCGCGGTCGGTCTTGATGATCACGGCCGTAGGACCCTTGGGGATCTGGTTCTCGTTGTGCTCGAACAGCCCCAACAGGTTCATTCGCCCGTACCGGACCAGCATGTACTTCTTGACGCTCTTGGGGCGTTGGCCCTTGGCCTCAACGGTCTCTGACATCTTGTATCACCTACCCCGGACAAAGCCGGAAACAAACAATGCGGGTCCTGAACGAAGACCTCAAAGGCTGGTCATTATACCAGGACTGACCATCCGCAACAAGAACCGCTCAAAGACCAGGCGATCGTTGACGTTCGCCTCGATCCAACGCAGGGCCTCGAACCCGTCGGCAATCCGCTCCGCCGCCTGTTCCGGCCCAAATCGGCCGGCGAGCCTTTCGATCAGGTCGTCCCGGTCGCCGCCGGCCCTCTGCTCACGCGCCACCCACGGCCGTCTCATGGCGTCCTCCATCGCCAGCAGGATCATCCAGACCACCACCTTCATGGCCCTGCGACTCAGATCCGCCTTGCTGGTGGCCTTGTCAAGCTGGGCCCAATGGTCCGCTATGGCCTTGGCCTGTTCCTGGCACCTCCGGGCCAGATCCAGGCCATCGGCCAGGGTGCACTGCACCAGGCTGGTCACCAGGTCTCGTTGGGTCGTGATCAGATGGGCCCCGGCCAACTCGAGCGAAGCGAAGGTGCGTGCAGCACCGAGGCTGCCCTGGGCCAGGGCCGCCAGATGCCCGGCGCACGGGGCATCGAGGCCCATGGCCTGGAGCCGCTCCACGATGACCTGCCGGTCCACGGGGCCAAACCGAAGGATCTGGGTCCTGGACCGGATGGTCGGCAGGAGCTTGTCCAGCCGGGTACACAGCAGGATGATCGAGCAATAGGCAGGCGGCTCTTCCAGGACCTTGAGCAAGGCGTTCTGAGCAGGGATGTTGAGCTTCTCCGCCTCACTGACCACAAAGACCTTGCGGGCAGCCAGAGAGGGTCTGGCCGCGGCCTTGGCCACCAGGAACTCCCGGATCACGTCAATGGGCAGGTCCACCGGTGGGGCCTTGCCCTTGCCCTCTTCGGTGAACTCCTTGAGCTCCTTGTACACGTGGTGGAAATCCGGATGGGACCCCGCCTCCAGCAACACGCACGACCTGCACTGACCACAGCCCTCGTGACGGCCCGCCGCCGATGTCGACGTGGTCTTGGGATCGCTGCACAGCAGCAGCTTCGCCCAGGCCAGGGCGGTCTTGAACTTCCCCACCCCCTCCGGCCCGGCGAACACGTAGGCGTGGGCCCACCTCCCGCCCGCATAGGCCTTCTGCAGGATCGCGATCGGCTTGTCTTGGCAGAGGATATCTCCGAATGGCATGGAACTCAGAACCCAGAAGCCAGAAGCCAGATTGTAGGATGGGCTTCAGCCCATGCAGACTGTAGGATGGGCTTCAGCCCATGCAGGCGATGCAGGACCGCGGTCGTCTTGTCTTGGCGGACAGTCTCATGGAGCCACATACGGGGTCATCCTACCAATACCGTCGAGCGGCTGCAATGACGTGGAATTGCTCGATCTCAAGCCAAGTGGCTCGACCAAGCTAGTTCGAGGCCTCCTCATACAGGTCCTTGATCTCCTCCGCGGACAGGGCCTGGTCATAGATCCTAACGTCGTCCACGCAGCCCTTGTAGGGCTGATTGGCCCCACCGCCGCCAATGCATAGGGGACCACTGCCGCTCACAGGCGTCCAATTGTAGGCAACAACCGTCTTGTCAGCGCCGTTGACATACAAGGCGGCCTCATGGCCGTCACGAGTGAACGCTACATGTGCCCACCGGTTGGCGGGCAGGGCATTGGGGCTAACGACCTTGACGATCTGGCTTCCGCTCTTAAAGGAGCCTGCTACACACCCATTGGAGGAAAGCGTAAGCTGGTACTCACTATCAGACCCCGTTGCACCCTTACGAACAATGGTACAGTTTCCAGCTCCTTCCGGCCTCACCCACAAGGCCACGGTCAGGTTCAACGGGCTCAGGGCTGTACTGCCTCCACAGTCCACATAGTCATTGACCCCGTCAAAGGACAAGGCATTGCCGATCTTGCCCGCGGTCCATGTCGCCCCATTCATGATCTTCGCGTCGTTCCCGTCCACCGCATCGTGGGCCACGGTCCCGCTGCCTTCATCGAAGGTCCAGTGGGCAATCGGCGGTGGCCCGCTCGGCTTCTGCCAGAGGAAAATGGGATAGTCACCTTGGACTTTGCTCCATACGTTCACGAAGTCCCAACCCCCATACGTACTCTTCGTCTGCATCTGCGCCGTCGTCTGGCCTGTACCCCCGGCACTCTGCGACAACTTGGAGGTCTGCGTATCCCAGAGACTGTTCGTCACAGTCCCACCCGTATTGTCTCCCACCAGGCCGCCCGCATAGGACGGACACGTCACGACCCCAGTGCTGTAGGTATGCATGATCGTACCCTGATTCCGACCCACCAATCCTCCAGCCACCCGGCCAGTGGCGTTGACGTCAGTGCGGGCATAACAGTCTTCTATCGAGCCAACCTCACTGAGCCCCACCAGGCCTCCCACCTCCAGGCCTCCGCCCACCCGGCCTCCGGCGGTGGAGCAGACCTTGATGTCACCTCGGTTCCGGCCTATCAATCCACCTACAAACTCATGTCCAGTGATCCTGCAGTTCTCCAGGGCCAGTCTCTCGATAACGGCGTTGGCATCCGTGCACCCGAATAGGCCTACCCCATTCTTGCCAGCAGCAACAATCGTCAGATTCGAGATCGTGTGGTCGTTCCCGTCGAACGTGCCCGCAAAGGCTGCCGATGCCAGGGAAGTCCATGGAGCAATCAGGGCGTCCGTCAGTGCCGGACCCGCCATATTGACATCCGCCGTCAGAATAAACGACTTGCCATAGTCCTGGGGCGACTGACCCAGGTCGGTGAGATTCTGCAATGTGGCGATCTGGTATGGATCATCTGCTGTGCCTCTACCTGCTGAATAGGGAGGGAGTAGGTAGATGTCGTCGATCAGCAACTTGCCCCAGCCACCCAAGTGTGGCTTGTCTCTATTGCCAATACCAAGGTAGATCTTCCAGACTTGCCGGAGATCAATACCGGTCAATGCCCTCAGACGGATCTGCCATTGCTGCCAAGAGGCCACTTGAAGGTCGTGAGCAGGGCCACTGTACTCTACGAATGCCCTCTTCCCGGCCTTGTCCTCGATCCCGATATAGAGCTTGTCTGTGGACACGAGTGTGTTATTGGGATCACCATAAAGCCAAAGCACCAGAGCGTGGGCGTTTGAGCTGGTCCAGTCCTTTGGGGCATCAAACGTCCGTTGAATCTCCGAGTAGAGCCGACCTGTCGAATTGTCATAGAAAAATGGGGCGGATTGTTCACCACTATGGGCGATGAACTGCTCGGGCTCCATGTTGCCGAGCTCCGAGCCGGTGCCATTGCCCGAATTGGCCGGCACGCCACAGCCCGCAGACGTATCATAACCCAGGCCGTCCACCCAGGCGAAGAAGATCCGGTTGCAGACGTTGTCGTACGCCTCGAAGTCATCGACGAAGTCCGGAGGGACATGGCCGCTGAACGCACTCAATACAGGATACCCTCCGCCTGTTGGCATCTTCCAGATCCCTAAGAATGCGTTAGTCACCTCCCCGACAAAGTCCCAGCCCGCCGCCAAGTACGTATTGATGTCCTTCATCTGGGCACTAGTCAGACCTTTTCCACCTCCACTGGAGATGCACGCTGAGGTCTGCTTGTCCCAGAAAGAGCTGTCCGTATCCAGGTTGTTGCCATCTCCTACAAGCCCCCCAATATGCACATCTGCCGCACTGGCAGTATTGATGACTGACCCAGTACTGTAGCAGTTGCTGACAGTGCCGTAATCGCCGTAGAGGTCGGCGTTCCGTCCCACCAGCCCACCAAGAAAAGCCGTGTTGCTCTTACCGGTAGTGGTGACTGCGGCCGTGCTGTAGCAGTTGCTCTCCTTCCCATGCCGTCCGTACTGCATGTGCGAGTTAGCGGCCACCAAGCCACCGGCAGTCGGGAACCACCCAGTGCCGGTGCCGGTGCCCGTCACCTTGCCGGTGCTGTAGCTTCCGCTTACGGTGCCGCCCAGGTTAAGCCCGACCACTGCGGCCAAATACCCTTCGCCGGTGATCCCCACCTCCGCGACGCCTAGGTCCTTGACCTCGCCGCCCGCAAGGACGCCGAACAGGCCTAGGAAGCCCCCGCCTCGAATGGTCAGATTCCGGATCGTGTGGCCATTGCCGTCGAACACCCCACAGAACAGGGGGATCACGGCATCAGACCAGGTCTGACCGGAAAGATCAACATCCGTAGTCAGTCTATAGCAGGCCCAGGGACCATGCCACACGACTGCCCCCAGGTCCGCAGCCTTGGATACTAGGTACGGATCATCTGCCGTGCCGCAGCCCTGCAGTTGGATCGGATGGTATCCATTGAATACGCTCAGCACCGGATACCCACCGCCTTGGGGCATCTGCCAGAACTCGGAGGTCCCGTTGTTGGACTCACCGGCAAGGTCCCAACCCGCATTGCGGTAGGTCTCGACGTCCTTCATCTGGACCGTCATGAGGCCGGTGCCGCGTAGGCTGGATGGACACGCAGAGGTCTGCTTGTCCCAGAAGGAATTGCATACTTCGCCCGCCCCGAACGTGTGTAGACCCGGCCCCACCAACCCACCGACCGTTACGCCCGTGACCTTGCCGGTGCTGTAACAGTTGGAGACTGCGCCGTCCCCGTTCCATCCCACCAGCCCGCCGACATCATTGTCTCCGGCAACCGCGGCCGTGCTGTAGCAGTTGGAGATCTCCTCGCCCATGTTGGACCCAACCAGTCCACCCACCCTATTCCCGCCTTCGACCGTACCGGTGCTGAAGCAGTTGGTGACCGCGGCGCCTACGCTGCCCCCTACCAGCCCACCCACATCGCCTCCTGTGCCACTGATGTCCACATCGACCATCCCTAGGTTCCGAACTTGCGGCCTTGTATAGCTAAACCCGACCGCGCCGAACAGGCCTAAGTAGCTGCCACCTCGGATGGTCAAATTCCGGATCGTGTGACCACAGCCGTCGAAGCAGCCTGTGAAGCTCGTTCCCTCGACGAAAAGCCAAGATACAGACGCGTCCAGATTCGGGGCGATCACTGCATGTGTGAAGGTCATGCCCTTTAGGTCGAGATCAGCCACGAGTACGAAGTGGCTGTCAAGCAGATTGGGGTCTGAGCCCATAGACACAAGCTGCGCGGCCGTGGCGATCCGATAGGGGTCGTTCGGCACGCCTGTGCCTCCAGCAAAGGCATAGCCCCAGCAGTCAGCGGTCAGCAACCAGACTACAGGAGAAACAAGGATCAGTCTGACGAAGCCGCGAACCATCCTGTTTCCATTCAATGGCTGTCTCACATTCACAGTATCCTCCCGCACACCCCCAAAAGAACAACCCACTCACCTCACACGCACAATGACCCACTCCCAGGCTGTACACAACATCTCCCACTCTCGCTGGAGCCGTCTCTCTGTGGAAACCCACACCTCCAAACCCATGTCGCGCCATCAGACTACCTCGTAGGTGGCGTTCTGCCCAATCCCTGAGGTCCACCTCTCATCAGTTACCTGGGTGAGGATTCTACCCCCACCGCTGACCTCCTGTAAATGGTTTGCCCGGGCTTTTTTCGGGCTCATCCGGCTTCTGGGCATGGTTCAGTAAGGGCCAATTGAGGTAACGGTCTGGCAGTCTGGACAGTGGGGCGGCAGTCCCTGCGCCGAACGATCCATCTGTGGCCGGTCACCTGTCCTCAGGAGAACTCTGAACTCAGAACCCAGAACTCTGAACTACCCCGACGATCTCCTCATGGACCGTCTCCACACCCCGGCTGGCGTCGACCACGACGAAGCCCTTGCGCCCACGGACCAGTTGGAGAAAGCCCTCGCGGACCTTCTGGTGGTAGGCATCGCCCTTCTGCTCCATACGATCCAGGGATCGCCGCATCCGGCTGGCAGCAGTGGCCAGATCCACGTCGAGGATGACCGTCAGGTCGGGCCAGACCCGCTCCAGGGTCTGCTCCGCAATCCGGATCACCTTGTCCATCCCAAATCCACCCGCGTGGCCCTGGTAGGCACAGGTGCTGGAGAGCCACCGGTCCAGGACCACACAGTGACCTGCCTGCAGGGCCGGGGTGATCTTCTCTGTCCAGAGCTGCCCACGCGACGCCATATAGAGCAGCAGCTCCGTCATGGTTCCCATGTCACGGTGCTCGGGGCTGAGCAGGATCTGCCGGATCTGTTCGCCAATCTGCGTGTCCCCGGGATCGCGAAAGGTCACTGTGGCGACGCCTTGCGTGCCGAGCCACTGGCAGAGCCTCTTGACCTGTGTGCTCTTGCCGCACCCATCCGGCCCATCGAGAACGATGAACCTTCCAGTCAACCTGTCCCTCAGACTAACCGCCACTGACCTTGCCCTCCTTGAAGGCCCGGCGAAACAAGTCGTCTCCGAGCATCAGGCGAAGCACCTCTACCTGCTTGGCCATTGCCTCCGGCGTTGTGTCTCCAGGCATTCGGTCTACTATGCTCATCTCTGCACCTGGCAACCATTATAGCCACTCCGATTGGGCCTGCCTATCCCGTCTGGCGCGAGACCAATGGATTCCCGTCACCCCACTCGTGTCCAAAGTCCATTGTGGGGACTAGCCTCTTGCGGTACCATGGCGGCTTGAATTGGATGCAGAAAGGAGCCAGGACCTTGACCGAAGACGCCCGATCCATCGTAGAGATGTTGGCAGGCCACGAGTTGGCCTTCAACCAGGCCAAACGGGACGTCCCTGACCCAGTCTGACGTCCGGCTGGAGTCGGCCCGATGCAGCAGCGGGATCAGAGATCCTGGTACGTCGTCGGCTCAAGATTCGCGGCCATGGTCCAGATCGCCACCTTGCACCGCGTGACGCGGAAGACCGCGAGCAGGTCATAGCCGTGCTGCTCGACCCAGGGCTTCATGAAGGGTCGAGCCTCCACGATCTCCTTCTTCAAGGCCAAGTCGTTGAGGATCTCGACCTCGCCGGCCACGCGGACCTGGGTGCGGGTGTCAGGGTCAACGAAGCAGGCCTCCACGCGGCCGTTGGCCCGGATCTGGCGACAGAGAGACTTGGCGCTGCCCGTGTGGAAGACCAGCCCCTTGGCATCCGCCTTGTACATCATCATGCCTCGGACCCGGGGCTGATTGCCCTCGACGGTGGCCAGGGAACACGCGGGATGGGCATTCAGGAATTGTAGGATCTCAGTACGATTCATCGTTTCTTCCTTTCAGTTCGACGGACCCCAAGTAATAGATCCCTCACTCTGCTCGGGATGACCGCTGCGCGGTCATTTGGTGAGCAGGAAATTCTCCTCACCTACGAGCTGTCTCATCTGGCGGCAGAAGTCCACGTCCGGGTCCACGCTCAGTTGCTTGTCTGCAGCGGCGTAGACCTTGCCCCTGTCGGTCTGCACGGCCACCAGGACCGGGCTCTTGCCCCGGTGGTGCTGGCAGATCGTGCGGATCTGCGTGACCTTCTCCTGGGTGACGTCCTTGGCGTGCAGGCGAATCCGAACCTTGGCCGCCACCTTGCGACGGATGTCCTCCAAGGCGATGACCTCCGAGGCCAGGAGGTTCGGCCGCTCCCGGCTGTGGTCCACCCGGCCCCGCACGAAGACCACCTTGTCCTCCCCCACCAGGGGCCCGAACTCATTGAGGACCGATGGGAACAGCACGACGTCCACCTGGCCCTGCAGGTCCTGAAGCGAGAAAACCGCCATCTTGGCCCCGGCGTTGCGGCCGTTCTTGGTCAGGTTGTACCGGACCTTGGTGACCATGCCGCCGAGGATCACCTCCTTGTCCTGGGTCACCTCGGCCAGGTGCGCAGTGTCGGTCGTGGAGTAGACGTCGATGGTCTGGGCATGATGGGCCAAGGGGTTGCTGGTGACGTAGAACCCCAGCACGTCCTTCTCAAAGGCCAGCATCTGGGCCTCGGGCCACGGCGGAACGTCCGGAAGACGCTGGTGGTCCTGGGCGTAGTCGTCGCCTGCGGTCTGGCCGAACAGATTCATCTGGCCTGCCAGTCGATCGCCCTGGAGGGTCGCGCCGCTGGCCATGGCCCTCTCCAGACCCACCATCATCTGGTTGCGATTTCCGCCCAGCCTATCGAAGGCCCCGGCCTTGATCAGGGCCTCGATGACCTGCTTGTTGGCCGCGCGGAGCTCCACATGCTCGCAGAAGTGGAAGAGGCTCTGGAACCGCCCCCCCTTGTCCCTGGCAGCCATGATCTGCTCCACGGCCCGCTCGCCCACGCCCTTGACCGCAGCCAGACCGAACCGGATCACCCCCTTCCTAGAGTGTGCGTGAGAAGAGGCTCTGGCTTCGCCCGGCTGCAAAACCGCCTGGCTTTGTCGGCCTCCATCGACGATGCACAGAGAGGCATCGCCTGCTTCGGCCTCCGCGCCACGCGGCTTTTCGCTCGGGCTCGGGCCGACGACCCCCTTCTCACCCACGCTCTGCTCGTGCTCGGGATACAGAGGCGTAAAGGACACACCGCTTTCATTGACGTCCGGAGGCAGGACCTCGATGCCCATGGCCGCGCACTCGCCGATGTATTCGACGATCTTGTCCGTGTCTCCCATTTCATAGGTCAGCAAGGCAGCCATGAACTCTACCGGCCAGTGGGCCTTGAGGTACGCGGTCTGGTACGCCACAAAGGCGTACCGGGTCGAGTGGCTCTTGTTGAACCCATATCCGGCGAACCGCTCGATGATCTCCCAGACCTGCTCGGCCTGCTCCTGGGTCAAGCCCTTGGCCGTACAGCCGGCCACGAACCGCTCCCTCTCCTTGGCGATCACGTCGGCCTTCTTCTTGCTGATGGCCTTGATGAGCTTGTACGCCTCGCGGAGCGGGATGTCACCCAGGCGGTTGCAGATCCGCATAATCTGCTCCTGGTACGTCATCACCCCGTAGGTCTCCTCCAGGATCTCGGTCATGATCGGATGGGGCAGGCTCCAGGAGGCACCGTGCTTGCGGTCGATGTAGTCCGGGATCAGGGTCATGGGACCCGGCCGATACAGGGCATTGGCCGCGATCAGGTCCTCGATGCGGTCCGGCTTCATCTTCATCAGAAGGCTCTGCATGCCGCCGGATTCAAACTGGAAGATCCCCTTGGTGCGGCCCTGTGCAAAGACCTCGAAGGTCTTCTTGTCGTGCAGGTCGAGCTTCTCCAGGTCGATCGCCACGCCGTGCAGATCCTTGACCAGTTGCCTGGTCCGCTCCAGCACGCTGAGGGTCTTGAGGCCCAGGAAGTCCATCTTGAGCAGCCCGACCTTCTCCACGATCGGGCCCTCGAATTGCGTGATCAGGTCGTCGGACCCGGGCTGCTTGTAGAGCGGCACGAAGTCCGTGAGCGGCTCGTCTGCCACCACCACGCCCGCGGCGTGCACGGAGGCGTGACGGGCCAGGCCCTCGAGCTTGCGTCCGATGTCGATGACCTTCTGCGTGACCGGGTTGGTGTCATAGGCCTGCTTCAGCTCCGGCTCGGTCTCCAGGGCCTTGTCGAGCGTCATGTCGAGCGTGGCCGGCACCAGCTTGGCCAGCCGGTCAGCCTCATCCAGCGGCACGCCCATGACGCGGCACACGTCACGGATCACGGCCTTGGCCTTCATGGTCCCAAAGGTGATGATCTGGGCCACGTGGCCGTACTTCTGGCGGACGTAGTCGATGACCTCCTGGCGGTGGACCTGGCAGATGTCGATATCGATATCGGGCATCTCGCTCCGCTCCGGGTCCATGAACCGCTCGAACAGCAGGTCGTACCGGATGGGGTCCACGTCGCACAGGCCCAGGCAGTAGCCCACGATCGTACCCACGCCGCTGCCTCGGGCCCCCAGGGGGATTCCGTTCTGGTGGGCGTACCGGCAGAAGTCCCACACGATCAGGAAGTAGCTGGAGAACCCCTTGGATTCGATCACCTCCAGCTCCCGCTCGATCCGCTCGCGGACCTCGCCGGTGACCTCGCCGTACCGCTCCTTGGCCCCTTCGTGCACCAACTGGGTCAGGAACCGTTCGGGCGTGGAACCGTCCGGCGGCCTGAACCGCGGGGCATGACAGGTCTTGAAGTCCAGTTCCACGGCACATCGGCCCGCGATATCCAGGGTCGTGTCACAGGCCGCAGGCAGATCTGTAAAGACCTGGCGCATCTGATCGGGTGTCTTGAGATACACGCTGGGCGGGTAGATCAACCGGGTAGGATCCGTGGTGAGCTTGCCCGTGCTGATCGCGCACAGGCAGTTGTGGGCCTCGTAGTCGTCCTGGTTCAGGAAGTGCACGTCGTTGGTCGCCACCAGGCCAAGCCCCATCTGGCTGGCCAGGTCACAGAGTCCCTCAGTGACATCCGGTATGCCCCCAGGGCCTGCGGATTCGTGCCGCTGCACCTCCAGGAAAAACCGGTCCTGCCCAAAGATCGCAACGTACTCCTCCGTCAGACGCCGAGCAACTGCCAGGTCGCCCTTGACCAGGGCCGATGGGATCTCACCCTTGAGACACGCAGAGCACCCGATCAGCCCCTCATGCAGGTCTGCCAGGACCTGCTTGTCGATCCGCGGCCGATAGTAGAAACCCTCCGTGTATCCGATACTCGACAGCTTCAAGAGGTTCCGGTACCCGGTCGTGTTCTCCGCCAGCAGGACCAGGTGGCTCGCCGCCTCGCTGATGCCGGTCTTGGACTTGTCGAGCCGACTGCCCGGCGCAATGTACGCCTCAATGCCAATGATCGGCTTGATCCCCGCCTCCAGGGCCTTGGTGTAGAACTCCACTGCGCCGAACATGTTCCCGTGGTCGGTGAGGGCCACGGACTCCATCCCCAGTTGCTTGCACCGCTTGAAGAGCGGACCAAAGCTGATCGCCCCATCGAGGAGCGAGTACTGGCTGTGCAGGTGAAGATGGACAAATCCCTTGCCCGACATAGACGCCTAAATCCTTTGCCAAATGGCCTTTCAGTATATCTTTATTGGGTATTGCACCTATTCAAGCTGACGCCGGGCCTCAATGGCCCGTTGCGTAGTCAAGATCTCTTGTCGCAGCGTTTCGGGATCGGGAAGGGCCGTCAGGTAGTGGGATGCGAAGACCTTGGCCTTGATCCCGCCCATGGCATAGTGCACGACGGCGTCCTCCGGCCGCGACTGCTGACCCCGCGACAACATCATGGCCTGCCGTCTCGATCGGGCAGTCCGCTCAAAGAATTGGGTGCTGATCTGGCGGTCCAACTGCCGAACCGACCAGCCCCCGCGAATAGCCTCCGACTCGTAAAATGCGCGGGCATGCGGCTTGTCAACCGATATCAAGCGCACGTAGTGCGACCAGGAAAGCGGAAAAGCGACTGGAACCAGACCGTTTGTCAATCGCGCAGACACTGTCTGCACTATCTCCGATTTTCCAGACGGTGTCTGGCATTTTCCCCCGATGCTGGCATCCGGCAATGCCGGGCAGATGACCCTCGCCTCGAAGTTTCCAGACGGTGTCTGGAATATCTCCCACCCGAGAAAGAACGCCCGCATCTGGAACAGATTGGACTTGGAGAACCCTCGACCGCATTTGTCCGTTAAGTCCTTGGCCAAGGACACCAACAGGCCCTCGCCATACCCTGCCCTGGCTCTTCCGTGCTGCTCGTGCTCCACGATCCGGCGCCCGATCTGCCAGTAAGCGGACGTCAGCACGGCATTGACGGACCTAGCGGCCGTGCGCCGGGCCTGCTCCAGCAGGCTGGAAATCTCCGACACCAGCCGGTCATAGCCGAGAGATGCGGCTGGCAGGATAGCCCTTCCGGCGGTTGTCGCGGCCCTGTTGCTGGATGATCTCATGCCCATGATTCCTTACACCGCTTGAAGAGCGGACCAAAGCTGATCGCCCCATCAAGGAGCGAGTATTGGCTGTGCAGGTGAAGATGGACAAATCCCTTCTCAGACATGTAAGCTAAGTCCTTTTGCCGAAAACCCTTAACCACCCTACCGTGGGTCCTTGAGATGGCCCCTATCATAGACAGGCCGCATAAGGATGTCAAGGACTGCCATGATGTCCACAACTGGTTGCCGCCCGCTTCACAGGGAAGAGGCGGGAAGCCGGATGACGGAGCCGATAGAATCGCATTGCCTATTGACCGGTTCCCTTGGGCGAGATACCTTTGAGCCAAGAAGAGAAACATGGCGTAGAGCCATCCAATCGCTGGAAGGGAGCCAAGCCGTGGCGAAGGCGTTGGTCAATGGAGTTGGTGGCAGAGGGGGCGTTGCGGGGACTGGCTGTACCGGGCCCAGGCTCTTGGACCGCATGCGAGAGGCGTTCCGCTACTGCCACTACGGCTGCCGGACGGAGCAGACCTACTGTGATTGGATTAGCCGATGTTAGGACCACGATGGTCTACACCCATGTGTTGAATCGTGGATGCCGGGGCGATCCAAGCCCGGCTGACAGGCTTTGAGAGGTTCTTATGCTGAACAGCATAAGATGCCTACTGAATATCCTGAAATTCCGGAAGTTATGGGTTGGAGAGAGCTTGTGTCATTCAGGGGCGATGAGCCACCGGCGTCTTAGGCTGACAGCCAGGCGTCTTATATGGAACCATATATGACATAGTTCGCCAAATGACAGATAGGAGGATTTGTGAAACTCCAGTCACTGAAAGTTCAGCGATACAAGACGCTTGAGGATATCGAACTGCAGTTCTCAGGGAACTACTGCACGCTCTCCGGAAGAAACAATTGCGGCAAGTCCGCAGTGTTGAGCCTCCTGCTGAAACTCATGCAAACTGCGAACCGTACGCCTTGGGAAGACGAATTGAACAGGTTCTGCTACCAAGAGGACAAGACCCAATGGGCAAAAGACGATCAGCCCATTTCCATCAAGTACACACTCGCCTTAACGCAGCAAGACGACCCAGCGCTCATCGGATTCTTGGTGCGACTGACCAACACAACCCTCTCTGCCGACATAGTACGCCTTGAGGTCGCATTCACAATCGAGAAAACGGACACCATGAGCAGTGCGGTTACCATTGATGGCAAACGTGCGGATGATCAGGCGGCTCGTGATATCACCGCGAAACTACGCACCTCGAATCTACTGTTCTTGCACAACTCCACCTTGGCGCAGGACGACTTCTATCTTCAGCGCGGCAGGATGAGGTCGTTCTCGCACGTTTTGCTTTCTGACGAGGAACACAAAGAACTCGCACAAGCCCGCAAGTTCGTCTCCCGAAAGATCAAGAGCCTCGCCAGAAAACACCGATCTGCTCTCACAGAACTGCTGGGCAGGCTCTCTGACAAGTACGAAGTCGAGTTCTCCAGCATGGAATCGCATTCTAGGCTCGTGCCATTCGTCGTGAACCTGAAGGATAAGAAGGTTCAGGGTCCACTTACTGACTGGGGTAGCGGCACACAGAACCGAACCCACATTCTGATGTCCCTGCTACAGGCGAACAGAATCAAGACCCAGACGGACGTAAAGGATAGAATCACGCCCATCGTAGTGATCGAGGAACCTGAGAGCTTCCTGCATCCTTCGGCACAGGCAGAGTTTGGGCGTTTGCTTCGCGCATTCAGCGACGAACTCGGGATTCAACTCATAGTCACCACCCACAACCCATACATGCTGAACCAAGAATCCCCTCCGTCGAATATACTGTTAGACCGCCGTTCCTATCGCGGCAAGTTGGCAGGGACGTACACGGTCGAAGTCGCAGGAGACAAGTGGATGGCTCCTTTCGCCGATCACATCGGATTGGTTCCGGAGGAATTCGATTCGTGGTTGCCGGTATTCACTGCTCGCAAGTCACGGGTCCTGCTGGTTGAAGGAGATCTCGACAAGAGGTACTTCCAGTACATAAGAGAGAACGGCCTGACAGCAGAATCCCTCGACAAGGACATCGAAATCGTGCCGTACGGGGGCAGGTCAGCTCTTGCGAACAGCATGCTATTGAAATTCGTCCTCAGCAAGTTCCAGTCTGTTTACATCACTTTCGACTTGGATGCCAAAAGAGAGGTGGCGAAGGCTCTCCTACAACTCGGCCTGAAAGAGGGTCACGACTTTGCGGCAGTTGGCTTGCCACAAGATGGAAAGGACTGCATTGAAGGCCTGATTCCAACGCGGGTCTTCAACCAAGCAATGGCATCCAATGGTGACCTTGCGCTGAGACTTGGTAGCGGGAACAAGGATGTCCGGGAGAAGGCTCGCTCCGAGTTCAAGCAGAAGGTCCTGCAGGCGTTCACCCAAGAGAAGAAGTACTCGAAGCAGGAGATGGCAGAGTTCTCAAAGCTCGTGGCGATGGTAAACAAGCGAATGAAGGCGAACAAGTGAATCCAGCGTACTCGCAACCCGCTGCGCGGATCTCGAGATTCTGATTCGAGCCGTGCTGGCCGGCCGCAGGCGATTGCCCATATTATCCGAAGCGATTCTTCTCCTTTTCATGCAGGCAGGGCCCAGGCCTCGCGCCTGAAGAACCAGCCCAGGCCGATGGCCCGCACGAGCCAGTCGAGGGCCGTGGCCAGCCAGACGCCGACCAGGCCCAGGTACGCAATCTATGCCACCCGTACACCCCGCCCACCCCGAAGGTCGGGAGGCTGGCTCGCGCCTCGTGGTCCCCTATTGGGGATCCGCTGGGCGGTTCCGCCGTAAGCCGTCATCAACGGTTGAACAGGTTAGGCTCTACCATTCAACGTGTTAAATGCGGCGTTTTCGCCGATTGATCCAGCCAATAACCATACTGGGCTATCCATTTGACTCAACCGACCTATGGAGCACCGGGTGTGCAATCAAGGTGGCATAGGGTGCCGGTTCGACCTGCACAGCCTGCTGAGCCAGGCGGTAGAAGAGCTTGCCCCGTGATGCCGATGTGCGGCGATTGAACCGAAAGGTGAACTCATCCAAGTAGTAGGCCAAGTACTCATGACCCACCGCCCCTTGATGAGTCCCCAACAACCATCGTTTCAGGAGGCTGGCTACGCGGTGGCAGGCCGGCAACAAGTCCCGCCCAATCTCGCCAGAGGGGCGGACCACTCGATGTCGATACCCCCTCGCTTGCAGGTCTTTGTATCCGCCCCAGCCATCGGTTCTGACTTGGGTACCCGGCATGACCAGAGTCTCCAGGGCGGAGCCCAACGAAGCCCCAGAGGCGTCGGGCACATGAGCCAAGCGGATTCGTCCGATTTCCCGTCTCGGCAGAAGCTGGACCGCCAACAACACCAAGGCCTTTCCTTCGGCTCCCCGACCTCGCTTGCCCGGTTTCTCTCCTCCCAGATAGCTCTCATCGACTTCCACAAGGCCTTCCAGCCGATCCCGCCCAGGACGAACCATCGCCCGACGCAATTTGTGCAGCCAAGTCCATGCCGTTTGGTAGCTGCCCAATCCCAACTGCCTCTGGACGGTCAACGCACTGGCCCCATTCTTCTGGTTCGTGACATGCCACATGGCGCGAAACCACAACGTCAGAGGAAGGCGGCTGCGCTCAAAGACGGTTCCGACCATCACCGAGATCTGTCGCCGGCACTGTCTACAAAGCCACAGCCCACGGCCCATCCGCCACGCCTGGGAGCCCCCACATCGAGGGCACCGGAAACCCTCCGGCCATCTCAACTGCTCCAGGTATTGCCGACAAGCCTCATCGGTCGCAAACTGCTTCTCAAACTCCATCAACGTACGCGGGTACGTATCCATACCCGCCCACATTACCCCATGACACAGGTTGAGTCAACTGGATAGCCCAGTAACCATATTATCCTAAACGACTTAACAATTTGCTCAAGACGCTGAGTAAAATTACTCAGGACACTGAGCAAACCGTTCGACTGGTCCAGAATACCACACCAATGGCCGCCAAACCGCGCATCGCCCCCTCCGTCTGCCACGCGCGGCAGGGTCCAGACAGGGCATGGCCTTGGACGAGTTCCTGTCTACGCCTGCAGGACACTGGTTCGAGTGAGTCGATACTGACCATTGTACGATGAGGCCATCGTACGATAATGGCATCGTACAATGATTCAAACACACAGTACGCAGGGACCCACTCTGAATGGATCTCTCCCCACACCCTGTTCACCCGCCCCTGGCGGAGACGACCCGTATCAACGCCACCCACTCCTTGTCCATGTCCCTTGGCTGGCTGATATCCACAACCAAGGGCCGTGAGTTTTTTAACCTGCCAGCTTAAAATGCTCATCATGCGGTACATTCGACGTGAGATGGCCGGACTTCGTTCATGGCTTGATTTGAGTGCACGACCCCGGGGGCCACTCAGCCGCCCTTGCTCGAGATAGCTGATACCAGGGCTACCCAATCCTTGTCTGCGTCCGCCGGGGGCTGGCCAACGCTGACCTTGCCGGGACCCGTGATCGAGACAACAGTCCCCTGCTGCAATCCACCGCCCTCTCGCGGGTCGAACCACTGGACCTCGAAGGTCCCCTTTGAGGAGGAAAGATCCAGGTCAGTCGTTCCCCCGTGCGGTAAGTAGATGGCATACACCGATCCGGGCTCTGCAAGGCAATAGTCGTCCTGGGCAGAGGTCAGTTCGTCATGGTGGTCCATCCAGTCGAACGGCAGTTGCCGGAGAAGGTCCAGGGCGTAGCGGGTCAGGTCCCACATGTGATCGCGGCTCCGCCAGTCCTCGCAGTACAGGTCGTTGTGGGCAAACCGATACCCGAAGTACCACTCCACGCCCGCGCCACCGGCCATCAGGTTGCCCCACAGGTGCCTGCTTCGCACCTCGTCGTGCCAGTAGTCGTTGCTGTCCGGCATGACGCCTACTTCGGCAGGACCGATCTCGTCCAGGCACACGAACCACTGCCTGCCTGCTGCTGCAGACCGGTCGATCCACCGGATCGTCTGGATGTGCGTGTCGTTGGTCTGTAGCGATGGGCCCTCAAAGCACCCATAGCCCAGGAGCGGCGTATACACCTGGTCGTACTGGCCGGGGAACGTGTGGCAGACGATCGGGTGGTCATAGGGGTCGAGGTCGCGGATGTATCGGGCAAAGGCCTTGCGCTGGGAGTCCGTGTTGGTGTTCTCCTCGCCGAGGTTCCAGACCAGGGCCAGGTGATGCGAGAAGCGGGCGATCAGCTCGCGATAGTAGAGCCTCCGCTCACGACCCAGGCCCCCGCCATCCATGCCTTGGTCGTTCTCCGTCTCCTGGGTCACCACATGGAGCTGCAGCCCAAGCCGATCCATGTGCGAGAACACGATGTCCCACTGGTCCAGCTTGCTGCAATCGAACCTCAGTTTCCCCTGGGGGCTGGTCCAGGGCCACACGTCCTTGCCATCACCTCCGTCGATGTTGTAGGTCAGGAAGTAGACGCTGTTCATCCCCTTGGACGCAAGGTAGTTCAGGGCGCCGATGATCGCCTTGCCCTTGCCGTGCTTCCAGGTCGGGTCGCCCGGGCGCCAATCCCGGATGTGGGGCCGGTACTGATGCAGGAACTTGGGACCCGCGGCCTCGCCCGGGCGAGTCAGCTCCTCGGTGTCGTAGGTCCCGTCGAAGTCCGCGTAGCCCAGGAAGTTCTCCGGGCTATCTGCGCCGCCCTTGATGAAGCACTCGCCTGTGTGGGCGAATTGCAGATACCGGTTGCCTACGTATCTGAGCATTCCCTTGGCCCGGAAGTCCGGGGCGACCTTGTTCGTCGAGCCTACTGTGAACGACCCCTTTGCACCGTCACACGCGGCCGGCTCACCGGCACTGGGATCGCTGCTCAGGGCCACATCCGTACCCGTTCGGAACGACGCCGTATACGCCCACTGGCCTGTGTGGTCAGGCACGAAGAGGACCCGCCATTTGTTACCTGTGGCAGAACTGCTGTTGCCTGCGTTGCCATCCGCGGCATAGAAGCCTGGCACTACGTGACGCCTGGAGCCCTGGGCGAAGGTGACATCCAGCCGGTAGTCGAGAAACGGATTCGGCTCTGCGGTCTCGCTGGCCTGCGGCCCATCAAAGGTCAGCGACACGGTATGCCACTGCCTGACCTCGCCTGCAAAGGTCGGCTTGCTGCTGTTGGGCTGCGTCGCACACCCGCCCGCAAGGGCCAGGCTGAGCAATAGTGAGATGGTCCATTCATGCCACTTCATCATGAGGCTCCTTACCTAACGGTCTTCTTGCGTTAGGGGTATGCTATAGACCGGATTGGGGCCTTGACAATGGAATTCTACCCCCCGACTCTGTTGGGGCTGCGATGGGCATCCTGTCGCCTGCGCACAAGAAAGGCCGAGCCAGACGACCCGGACTTGGTGTGGCCTTCGGCAAGTCAGGATGGCCATTCCTCCAGCGTGTAACCGGCCGGAATACTCGGCGCCTCGGACTGGCTCGGCGTCAGTTCGACGTCCCATTGAAACTGGTCCACCACACCCTCGAACGGAGGTGAGCCCCCATTTTACATGATCAGCGAAAAAGAAGAGGCCGGACTGTCCTGGTCCGGCCGTGTAGAGCGTGTGATCCCCCTTCCACTCTCAGTCGTGGAGTGGCTTTGGGGTGGTTGCGGGATTGCCTGACGACCCGGAGCCAAGACCACGCTCACGGACCTCGTCAGGTGTCAGGAATTCGGCGTGGCCATCGCGGAAGACGGCATGTGTGCCCTTGCCGGCAGCCAAGAGGGCCTTGTCGTAGGCAATCAACGTGGAGCCCGGATCCCGTGCTGTCTTGCCCGCTCCCACATATCCGACGTTATCCGCGATCCACTGATAGTCCTGCTCCATCTTCTCCGCGTACTCCTTGAGAACCTCCAGCGACGACGCATACTGCCCGTCGTGCTTCTCTGCGTACATGAATGCGATCAGGCCGAACTGCCTGATGCGATGGAGGGACTCGGCAAGCCGTTGCTCTGACGAGGTGTCTTCTGCCGCGGCGGTTGCGGCCACGCCCGCAAGGTCCTCCTGCACCAATCTGTAACGGAACTGGACGGTGGATCTTGACGCATCGACTGCAAGCAATTGTAGCATCCCGATACCTCCTTCGCGCGTCTTGAAGGCGCAGCCAGACTGGTACTGGCCTTCCTTGAACACGATGGGCGTCCTAGACTGATCTGAGGCGGAAGCCATCTGCCCACGCAGGCCCACAGCACTCGTCCCAGCCCAGGCCGCGGGTCCCCAAGCCCAGAAGATCAGCCCGACACCGTTCAGCCCGTATCCGCCGTCAGTCCTGCTGGCGATCGCATCCACGCCACTCTGCTCCAGCCATGCGAGCAGGCCGTCGGACGACTTCCACACCTGGAGAGGAATCGCTATGAGGCGCCCCGTATCAAGATCGATCGCACATTCCTGTGGCGCAGTGTCTTCCTTGTCTGCGAAGTGAAGCGTCACAGTCTGCACGGGCCCATACTGGGGAACGGTGGACTTGTCCACCCGCCAAGAAAGCCACGCCCCCACCTCCGTGCCTCCCCCGATCTTGACGACCGCCAGGTTCCCCTCGCTGGTCAGGACCGCCACAAAGGGGTTCTGTTCGGTTGGGATGACCCGCACGGCAGTGCTCTCCTTGAGCTTCTCGATGTTCGTGTACGCCCACGACACGGCGCCATCCCAGTCGGGACGGATGTAGGGACAGGCGAGGATACGGACCGTTGACCCGGCCATGGTCTTCAGTGCCCCCCCGCCTTCACTGTCCCAGGTCACGTCAAAGTCCTCAGGCCGCGGCTGAGCCAGCGGCAAGGCTCCCTTGGGGTCCAGATCAAGTGCCATGTTCGCGCGTATCCGAGTGCTGAAGGCATACGCCTTGTCGAGCTTGTTTAGCCTGAGGGTCTCCACGCCCACGGCCAGTGCCGCCACCAGGAGCATGGCAGCAGCCGTCAATTGTACCGCTTTCCTTTTCATGACAGTCTCCCAGATCCGCCGTGGGCCAAGGGCCGCGCGGGTCTTTTCCACTCTTGTTGTGGCCTGCAAGGCATCGGCCCAGAGACGTCCATCCATCTCCTTGCCAGCCTTGAAGGACATGCCCTTCACGATCTTCTCTATTCTCTCTGAGGGTCTCATGGTTAGAGCCTGCCGTCCAGGATCGATCTCAGTTTCTCCAGGCCGTATCGGTAGCGACCCTTGGCGGTGCTGACCGAGATGCTCTGCAGCCTCGCGACCTCCCGGAAGGTCATCTCTGCGTTCAGGTGGAGGACCACGACCTCCCGTTGCTCGTTAGGCAGTTGGGCCATCGCCTCGCTAACCATTCGCGACTGTTCCGTGGCCATGATTCTTGTGCCCGGCCCATCAAGGCCCGAGTCCAAGGCGACATCCGCATCGAGGCTGCCAGGCTCATGCTTCTTACCTCGAAGCCGATCCTTCGCGCGATTGGCGACACAAGTGGCCAGATAGCCCTTTAGATTGCCTCGCAGCCCAAAACGGTCAGCCGACTGGGCAAAGGTCACGAACACGTCGTGCAGCACATCCTCTGCCGCATGGCTGTCATTCAAGAGAGCCATGGCCACGGTCAGCAGACAGTCGCGGTACTTCTGGTAGATCCGCTGCAGTGCGTCCAAGCTACCGGCCTTGAACCTGAGCTTCAGCCACTCGTCTTCAATCATATGTCAGTGCCGCTCATGCCCCAACAACGATCGTCGTCTACCATTATCACGAATGAACGGTTGGTTTGGACATGGTAAACTGCAGCCGTTTGCGAGTCTTTGGCTGGGAGGCGGTTGCGGGCCTATCCGGGCACAGAGGAGACCCGGCCAGCGATGCCCAGCCTGGACTCCATCGCGTGTTGGACGAGGACCCGATTCTGTGGTATGTTACAGGCATAGCGCCAGCCCGGGCCATCGGACTCAATGGATACGCTTGAGATCAGGTCTCTGACAAAGTGGTACGGCTCGACCCGCGGGGTCGAGGACGTGACCTTTGCCATTGAGCGGGGCGAGGTCTTTGGCTACCTAGGGCCCAATGGTTCGGGCAAGACCACCACGCTTCGCTGCATCCTGGGCCTGCTGCGACCCACGCGAGGAGAGGTCCGCGTGTTGGGCCAGCCGGTAAGGCCGGGACGGGCCACACACCACGCAAGGATAGGATATCTGCCAGGGGACTTTCGCATCTGGCCGCAACTGAAGGCCCGCAGCGCACTTGGCGTGCTGGCAGCCCTGGGTGGCCCAGACCGCAAGACTAGGGTGCGACGCGAGGAGATCGCCGAGCGGATCGGCCTGAACCTGGATCGACCCGTGGGGGATCTGTCCAAGGGCAACCGCCAGAAGGTCGGGGTAGTCTTTGCGTTCCAGCACCAGCCGGATCTACTGATCCTCGATGAGCCGACCGCAGGACTCGATCCGCTGGTTCGCCAGATCGTGCTGGAGATGATACGCGAGGCAGCGGCAGCAGGTGCCACGGTCCTGCTCTCGTCGCACGACCTCAGTGAGGTCTCCGCTGCATGCGGCCGGGCAGGCATCCTGCGAGAGGGCCGTCTGGTCGAGCTGGCCCCCATCTCCAGGATCGTGCAACAAGGGCACCGCCGTCTCAGGGTCTGGCTGAAGGAGGGAGAGCAGGTGCCGGCCGTACCTGCAGATCCTCTGCCGGGCGTACAGGTGGTCCAGCGGGGGCCGGGGGTCCTGGAGATAGCCTATGAAGGCACGGCTGATGTCGTGTTGAGATGGGTCTCGCAGCTCCCGGTCGATCGCATCGCCACGCCGGAGACCTCCTTGGAGGAGGCCTTCATCCAGTACTACACCACGCCGACCAAGTGCCGGACGACCAGTGGAGGGGACCGGCCGTGACCGCCACCCGACCACCGCTGCCCTGGGCCCTGCTGGCATTCTGGCTGCGTCGTACACTGCCCTTGTGGGGCGCGACGGCCTTGATGATCTTCCTGGTGCAGATCGCGGTCTGCGGGATCGTGCACGACAACGAGCACGTCAAGGCCTTCCTGTCCATGCTGAAGTTCCTGCCCGGGATCGTCAAGACCGCGTTGGGCGGCGAGGCCTTGCAGCTCGGCAACGTCACCGGGCTGCTCGCCATGGGCTACCAGCACCCCCTGGTCCTGACTTTGTACATGCTCTTTGCCGTTGCAGTGCCGACCGGACTCCTGGCCGGCCAGGTCCAGCAAGGGACCATGGAGCTGATCCTCAGCCGGCCAACGACCAAGACCCAGGTCTACGTGTGTGCCGCGGTCGTCACGGTGCTCGGCATGGCCGGCCTGGTTGCAGTGATGTTCCTTGGGACTGCGGCAGGCACACGGGCGTACACCTTCGACGAGCACGTTGCGCTGGATCCGTTCTTGAGAGCAGCCGTGGTGGCCGGCCTGGCAGCCAGCACCGTAGGGGCCATCACCCTGCTGGCAGCAGCGAGCTTCCGCAGGCGAGGCACGGCCGTGGGCGTGACCGCAGGCTTCCTGGTGGTCAACTACGCAGTGGCCGTGATCGCGCCCTGGTGGCCCTGGCTGGAGCCGGTGACCCCGTTTAGCCTGTTCTACTACATCGACCTCACGGCGGCCTTCCTGGGCCGGGCCGGGCCCGTCTCTGACATGGCCGTGCTGGGGTCCGTGCTCGTGGTCTCGGCCGTGGCGGGCGGGGTCATCTGGCAGCGGCGGGACCTGCCGCTCTGACCTAGCCCGAATTCGCCATTGAAGAAGAGATGGGCGTCTGTATACTGCCAACAGGTCAGCCGTGCGCTGGGACCGTGTTGTGCATGTTGATTCGAGAAAGGCGTTCCATGAAACGCATGATTCCATTGATGATTGTGGCAGGTCTTTCGACCTCCAGCTTCGCAGGTCTCATCAACCGCTATAGCTTCACAGTCGATGCCAATGACTCCACAGGCCCTCGTCACGCCCAGCTCAAGGGGACCGCCGCTGTTGTGGACGGCAAACTGAGACTGGATGGGGCCGGCTGGGCCGAGCTGCCGGGCGGCCTGGTCACCCCCCTGGCCAGTGCCACGGTGGAGGCCTGGTTCACGTATCAGAGGAATGGCAGCTATGTCCGCGTATTCGACTTTGGCAACACCAATGCCAAGGGACAGGGCGCCTCCTGCTGGTACTTCTCGCCCGACTGCCCGGCCGGTTCTCGCACGGTCTTCTCGAATACCGATCCGGGCTTTACCTACGAAGAGACGATCGACCACACCCGCCTGCCCGAGAACGTCCCCACGCACGTGGTCGTCGTGTACGACGGGCCTGCCAAGAAGGCCCGGCTGTACCTCGACGATCGCCTCATCGGCGAAAGGGCCATGACGGTCAAGCTGTCCGAGATCGGGACCCAGCATCTGTATCTGGGCAAGTCGTCATACAACAGCGACAAACTGCTCCGCGGCACGATCGACGAGTTCCGGATCTACGACGACGCGATGACCGACCTTCAAAGGCGGCTCAACGGCCAGTTGGGTCCGGACAAGATCCAGGACTGCGTGCTCGCTGGCGTGAGCCCTGCACCCGATGCCAATCAGGTCTCGACGACCCCGATGCTGAGCTGGACCGTGAACAAGACCATCGCCGTTGACCACTATGAGGTCGCATCCGGCACCAATCCCCAGACCCTGAGTCCGGCGGCCCAGGCTCTCCCATCCTTTGTGTCCACCAAGGACACGCACCTGACCCTGGCGAGGCTCGCCAGTGGGGCCACCTGTTGCTGGCGAGTGGACACGGTCGATGCCGGCAGCCACCGCCACGTGGGCCCGGTCGTGGCCTTTACCTGCGCGGATACCAAGTGACATGGAAAGAGACCTGGGGCCGCAACCGATCGCGGAGGTCATGGCCAGGCTGGGCCTCAAGCCCCACGACCTGGTGGCTGCGTCCCCCGAGCAGTTGACGCACAAGATGGTCTCCAGGGCCTGCAAGGGAAGACGCCTGACCCCGAACGTCCAGTCAAAGGTCCTCCATGCGATCAATGTGGCCTCTGGACAGGGCTACACCCTCGGCGATCTCTTCAACTACTGATGCTGGGGCAAGGGCGGCGTCGGGTCCTGTCCCGGAAAAACGTTACGTTTTGGCGATGATCGGCACTATGAGATTGGACAGATAGGAGTCCGCCGTGACAGCAGAGCCCGTCGTCATCTCGCTGAGCCGGATCTCGGGTCGTGCCGTCGCCCTGGTCGGCGCCAAGGCCCGCACACTCGGTGTACTCATGCGGTACGGCCTGCCCGTGCCGGAGGGCTTCTGTCTTGCATCTGCGGCGTACACGTCGCACATCCGTGAGCACCGATTGGACGGGCTGATCCTGGACGCCCTCCACGGGCTATCGACCGCCGACACAGACACTCGGCAACAGGCCCTCTCTCGGATCCGAGCAGCCATCATCGGCTCGCCCATGGCCGAATCCCTGAAGGAGGCCATTCAAAAGGCCTATCACGCCCTGGAACCCCGCCTTGTGGCAGTACGGTCCTCTGCTACGGCCGAGGACCTGCCGCACCATTCGTTTGCCGGTCAGTACGACTCATTCCTGGGGATCGACTCGGCGGAGGCCTGCCTGGAGGCAGTCAAGCGGTGCTGGGCATCCTTGTGGACCGAGCGTGCCTACTCCTATCGGGCAAGAAATGGGATCGATCATTGCGCGACGGCCATGGCCGTGATCGTCCAGAGGCAGGTGGAGCTTGACATGGCTGGCGTCGCGTCGATCCCCAGGAATGAGT